>Ga0302325_10004936_pt1 | contig 30685 bp, 21 predicted proteins | sample Palsa_T0_2_FD_201948 | JGI IMG/M metagenome (GOLD analysis project Ga0302325, IMG submission 201948) | Peat permafrost microbial communities from Stordalen Mire near Abisko, Sweden - Palsa_T0_2 | ecosystem: Environmental > Terrestrial > Soil > Palsa > Peat permafrost | place: Sweden: Abisko... | reverse complement strand
CATCCGGCTGCTGCCCGCGCTGGCCGGCGCCGGCCTGGTTGTGTTGACCGCCATGATCGCGCGGGAGCTGGGCGGCGGGCGATTCGCGCAGGCGCTGGCGGGCTTGGCCGTGATCGTGACGCCCGCTGGATGAGCATCGATCATATTCTGAACACCAATGCCTTCGAGCCGCTGTTCTGGGCAGGCTGCGTGTGGCTGGCGATCCGCGCATGGAACACTGGCGATGCGAGGTACTGGTTGGGCTTCGGAGTGGTGGCGGGTCTGGGACTGGAGAACAAGCACGCCATGCTCTTCTTCGGTTTCGGGTTCGTTGCCGGCCTGCTGCTGACCCCGCTGCGCAAATCGCTGGCACAACGCAACCTGTGGCTGGGCGGCGCGATCGCGGGGCTGATATTTCTGCCCAACATTATTTGGGAAATCAGGCTCGGATGGCCCACGCTTGAGTTTCTGGAAAATGCGGTTAAGTATAAGAACGCTATTCTGACGCCGTGGCAGTTCTTCACGGCGCAGTTAGAGTTGACGGTCGCGGCAGTTCCCGTTTGGATAGCCGGTTTGTGGTTCTTTTTCCTGCGCCCGAGCGGCAGGAAATATCGCGCGCTGGGCTGGACCTATGTCATCGTCTTCGCGGCTTTGTGCGCGCTGGGCGGCAAGGCTATTACCTGCTGCCCGCCTATCCCATGTTACTGGGCGCGGGCGGCGTTTGTCTGGAAGAGGCGCTGGCGCGGCGGCCCTGGCGGTGGCTGCGGCCCGCGCTGGTCGCGGCGATGTTAGCCCTTGCGGCGGTGAGCGCGCCGATGGCCGTGCCGCTGCTGCCGGTCGAAACATTTATTCGTTATGCGGCCAGGCTGGGTATCGAAAACCTAAAAGAGGAGCGCCACGTAATGGGCAGGCTGCCGCAATTCTATGCGGACATGTTCGGATGGCGAAACATGGCGGTGCAGGTAGCGGCCGTGTATCACGGGCTCCCGCCCGAGGATCAAGCTCATGCCGTCATCTTCGCCTACAATTACGGCGATGCGGGAGCGATCGATTATTACGGCCCCGGCCTGGGGCTCCCCAACGCAATCAGCGGACACAACAACTATTACTTGTGGGGTCCCGGCCCAGTGGATCCGCAAGTGGCGATTGTCATTGGAGGCAGCCGCGCAGCTGCCGGCACAGTCTTCCGCGACGTGCGCGCCGCCGGCAATATCACGGACCTGAACGCCATGCCCTTTGAGAACAACCTGACCATCTGGGTGTGCCGCCAGCCGAAGATTTCGCTGCGCCAGGTCTGGCCGATGCTCAAGCACTACGTGTAAGACGGCAATCTTACTTGGGCTGGAAGCCCACCAGCGACACCACCACGCCCAGTTCCCGCCCATCGGCCGCGCTGGCCGGAATGGCCTTGTCAAGGGAAAAATCGACCCGCGCCACATCGCCTGTCAGCAGGCTGGCGGGAACGTCGCGGCTGTATATAAATTGGCCCGCCTGCGTGTACTTCTCCGGTGGCAGGGCCGTGCCGTTCACGTATGCGGAGAGCGACACGCCATTCATCTTCGAGAACGCCGCGTCCGGAACGGCGAATTTCAGTTGCAGGACAGCGCCGCTCGCCGCAGCCGTGCGCGGCGGGCGCAGCAGCACCGAGAATCGGCCGGCGGTCCATCGCCATGAGTTTTGTTCCACCCCGTAGAATCCGACGACCAACTGCTTCGCGACCTGCGGGTCCGCCGTGGACACCACGCTCGCGAGCGCCGGCGCTTCTTCCACGGTCTGCACGGCTACCCGCCGGTGCGGCTTGCAGCCCGCCGGAGCCATGGCCAGACTCAATACCAGAATCGCGGCAGCTATCGGCACACGCTTGCCCGGTCGGCGCTGCCTCGAAAAAGAAATCGTCATCAGTCTCCGCTCTTCTCCACTTGTACCAGGCAGCTAAAGAATGTGGGGCCGCCGCCCTTGTCGGTCAGCCGCTCGGAGGTGAGCGCATTCACGCTATGGCCGTCCGCAGCCATGCTGGCCCAGCGCACGGACGGCACGCATACTACGCCGCGGCGCACCACGCCGTCTAATTGCGCGCGCAGCAGACAGGCGCCCCGGTCGTTGAAAACGCGCACCTGATCGCCGGTCGTGATGCCGCGCGCCGCCGCATCGGCCGCCTCGATGTGCACCGTCGCCGTGGCTGCGTCGTTTTCCGGACGGTTGCCGAAGGTCGAGTTCATGCTGTCGTCGTGTTTGGGCGAGATCAACTCCAACGGGAAGCGCGCGCGCAGGCTCTCGTCTCCAAAGCGCGATTCGACGGGCGGCGTGTACTCGATGGACTCCGCATGGAACTCGCACTTGCCGGAAGGCGTGCCAAAGCCACCGTTCGAGAACGGCAGAAAGGGATCGCCGTTGGGCGCCACCCGCAGCCGCACGAATTGATCGCGCTCCAACTCCTCCAGCGTGATGCCGCGCACGAACGGATGTTCGGAATCGAGCAGCGTGCGGATCATATCGTCGTCCGAATCGCCGAAGCACGCGTCGTCGAAGCCCATGCGCTGGGCGAGCGCCCGAAAAACCTCCACGTTCGATCTAGTCTCGCCCGGCGGGGCCAGCGCGGGCCGCGCCAATTGCAGGTAGTAGTGACCGTAGGCAAGATATAGGTCGGTGTGCTCCAGGAACGTGGTTGCGGGCAGCACGAAGTCGGCGCAATCGGCGGTGTCGGTCTGGAACTGTTCCAGCACGACGGTGAACAGGTCGGCGCGCTGCAGGCCGCGCCGCACGGCATTCTGGTTCGGCGCAATGGCGGCAGGGTTCGAGTTGTAGACTACCAGGGCCTTCACGGGCGGATCGCCGGCGTCGTTCAAGGCACCGTTCAGGGCACCGTTCGGGGCATGGTTTAGAATTTGGCCCAGCGACGACATGTTCACGATGCGCGCCTCGCGGCCCAGGGCGCGCCATTGCAGATCGGCGCGCTCCAGGCCGGCCCTGTTCAGGTGAAAGGCTTGCGAGGTGGAGACCTGCAAGCCGCCGCCCACCTCTTTCCACGAGCCGGTCAGCGCGGGCAAGAGAGCAACGGTGCGGACCGCCATGGCGCCCCGGTCGCTGCGCTGCACGCCGTAGTTCAGCCGGATCGCAGCCGGACGCGTGGTGGCGTATTCGCGCGCCAGCGCCACGATCTCGTCTTTCGGGATGCCGGTCAGCGCGGCGGCGCGCTCGGGCGGATATTCCTGAACGCGCCCGGCCAACTCGGCGAGCCCCGTGGTATGCCCGGCGATGTAATCGGCGTCATAAAGCTTTTCGCCGATAATGACGTGCATCATGCCCAGCGCCAGCGCCGTATCGCTGCCCGGGTTGATGAAGAAGTGCTTGTCAGCGGCGGCGCCCGTGCGATTGCGGCGCGGATCGATGGTGTAGAATCTGGCGCCGTTGCGGCGCGCCTCCACGATGAAGGGCCACAGGTGCACGTTTGTGCCCAGCACATTCGCGCCCCAAGCGATAATCAGCCTGGAGTGCCGGAACTGCTCGGGCTCGGTGCCGTACTTAAAACCCAGGGCGTCGATCAGCCCAGCGCCGCCCGCCGACGAACAGATGGTGCGGTCGAGGCGCGATGCGCCCAGGCGGTGAAAGAAGCGCCGGTCCATGCCCGAGCCGTTTAGCAGGCCCATGGTGCCCGCATAGCTGTAAGGCAGGATGGCCTCGGGCCCGAATTCGGTGGCGATGGATTTCAGGCGCGCGGCGATTTCGTCCAGGGCTTCATCCCAGGCGACCCGCGTGAAGCGGCCCTCGCCCTTGGCGCCGGCTCGCCGCATGGGGTACAGCAAACGGCTGGGCGCGTACTCGCGCTCCAGATACCGGGCTACCTTGCCGCACAAAAATCCGCGCGTCACCGGATGCGCTGGGTCGCCGCGCAGCCGTGTGGCTTTGCCGGCGTCGTCTATACTGACCAGCACGGCGCAGGCATCCGGGCAGTCCAGTGCGCAGACGGAATGGCGGATTTCAGGCACTTATAGGGATTATAGCAAGGGCTGCGTCACGGCCGGCCCAGGTTCTCATACCACCTCAGATTCGCGGTGGCCGCGCCGATGCACGCGATATCCGGGCGCCCGTCGCCGTTCAAGTCCGCAATGGCGCAGGCCGCGGCTGCCATGCTGCTGTCCAGGACGACCTTTTTCCACTCGGCGCCCGCGGCATCCTGCGCGTAGTAGACGTTCACCCCTTTGCCGCGATAGCCTGCGATCACCTCATCGGAGCCATCGCCGTTCAGTTCGGCGGTCAGAATCGTGTGGCCATCGGCGAGCGAATTGTCGATCACGTGGCGTTGCCACGCCCCGCCGATCTCCCGATAGATGGCCACCTGGTTGCCGTGCCAGGGCTCGATGGTGGCCAGAAAACGCCGCTTACCAACTCGGCCCACGGCCACGTCGCTGGAACCGCACTTGGGCCACGGCGCGGGGTCGCCCTTCGCGATTTCGGTGCGGCTCCACTGCGCGCCGCCGCCGAGTTTGTAGAGGTGCAGGCCGGTGAAGCCGGCGGTCAGGATTTCGTCGCGGCCATCGCCATCCCAGTCCACAATATAGATCCCGTGGACCACGCCTTCATCCTGCTCCGAGATGATCTGCCGTTTCCATTCGCCTGGCCGATAGAACACCAGCGGCGTATGCGCATGGTCCTCCGGGTGGTCGACGCCGGCGGAGGTGAGCGGCTGGTTGACCAGCACCTTCTTGCCGCTGCCGTCGATATCCGCCCACCGCAGGCGGTGCGAAGTGGGCAGCCGGTCGATCTCCCGGATGGTCCAGGGTTGGCGTGGGTCTCCATCGTGGTGGAGCACGGACAGGATGCCGGCGCTATTTCTGGCGTTCATAGAAAAGCCGGAGGCCAGCACGATTTCGGGAATGCCGTCGCCGTCCACATCCCACGCGGCCAGGTTGATCATGCCGGATAAATTCGAGGCGATCACATGGCGCTGCCAGCCGGGATTCTCGAACCACACCAACTCGGTCATACCGCTCGAGAGCGCCACCAGGTCGAGCTTGCCGTCGTGGTTCATGTCGACCGCAACCACCTGGTATCCGCCGGTCAGACCGGTCGCAACAGTGTGTTCCGCAAAGCGCACCGGAGGAGCAGCGGAAAGCGCGCTACAAAGAAGTATCCACGGGATGAGCCGCACGCCGCAGAGCAAACTACTGCCAGCTTACGTTCACGCCCTGGATGAAGTGGTAAAAGATGTAAAGCGCATCCAAACCTGTCGGGGCAGTGGCCGACACACCGCCGCTGGCCGGCCCCACCAGCAACTCGCCTGGCGGCACGAGCGCGGTGCTATTAACGGTGGATGGCAGCGACTCGAGCACATAAGCCGGAACCGTGAACGTCCCGGCGCTGGCCGGCGCAATGCATTCCACCAGAGCGCCGGGCGTGGTGGTGGAGGGAACCGTGCCCGACTGGAGCGTGGAAGCGATAGCCGTGATGTCGACGAAACCATTGGGATCGCCGCCAGTCCAGGTGATTGTAAGAGGCTGGTTGCGCGCTATCGGAAGGGGAGCGGATGGAGTACCGACTACGCTGGCCTGATTGGTCCACTGGAAAGACGCGGCAGCGGATGACACGGTAATGGGCGCGGAAAATGCGCCCACGGCCGAGCCACCCGGACCGGTCACGGTGTAGGTGCCCGGGGAGATGGCGTACGTGGGGCTCAGGAAGAATGGGGCACATTTGTTGGTGCTGGTAGACGGACAGCCACTTATTATCTCCGCGATGGTTTCGCCGCCTATCAGACCGTAGTATGCGGTGCCGTTCTTGTTAATCGGCACGGAAGCAGTTCCGTTCGGCCCCTGTATACTTAAGGTCGTTCCGGCATTCAGAAACGGCAAGCCCACCAGGGCGGGATCGGAGGGTGGTGGGTATTGCAGGAACGGGCTGACCGTGCAGTTGTTCACCGATGGCACTATTGTGAGGCCCTCGAAAGCATCCAACGCCGAGGTAGAGAACGTGCTGAGCTCGCCGGACACGGTGTCGTTGTCGAATGGCAAGGTGCTGGTGCCCAATATCGGTATCGACAAATTCAGATAGTTGCTGAGCAGAATCATATCGCCGATGTTCGCGTGGCCCTTGCTCTGCACAATGGATGCAATGTCGCTGTAATTGATGCCGTCGGCATCCTGGCAAGTCGGGCCGGTGGGATCCACGGGCAGGCTGGTGAAGTTGCCGACCACGGAGTTGATCTCCACAGCCACCTGCACGTAACAGCCTTGGACGCCCGCCGGCACCTGGATGTCAATCTGGTCCTCAGCGGTAAAGCCCCCGCGGCCGGCGTAAAGAACTGTAGCCTGCTGGCCGCCTACCCAGACTGTCACAGGACAGCTTGACGCGGTTGGGCATATATTGGTCAGCGGAGGCGCCGCCGATTGTTCGGTGGAGATGTCGGGCGCGGGGCCCAAACCGGTGCCCCAAATGGTCACGTAGCCGCCCGGCTTCACGGTATTGAAGGGCGTCAGAAGCTGGTAGTTGACGGCATTGGTGAAGATCCCCGGACCTGAGCCGACCTCGTTGAATGCGAACGTCCCAAATGAGCTCGTCACTACCGTAATGGGAAATGTGGCGCTGGTCGCGCCATTATAAGTGACGGTGAGGGTACCGGTCCCCGTAGGGGTGCCCGAGGGTAATACTGCGTTGATTTGAGTCGCCGAAACGTACGAAGGATACGCCGCCACAGCGGCGGCACCCGCCGGCACACTCACGCTGATGGAGGTTTGACCGAGCGTGGTTGGCAGTGGGTAGGGATTCCAGCTGACCCCAGTCGAAGGCCCGATACCGCTGCCATAGATGGTGAAATAGGACCCTTGCGCGATGGAAGAGTTCGGCAAGGGAGGCTGGCTGGAACTGGCCGCGTTGACGATCAGGGCGACGGTCGGCTGCGCGAACCCGGAGCCGGCCAGCAGCCCTAAAGTCAGGATGATTGCAAAAAGAGTTTTCACGTGTGTTTTTTCCTTTCCCGTAGGTTCCAAGTTTATCACCACTCTACCCCGTTTGGCGGCGGGCAGGCGCACACCCCCAGGTTACTGTTGCGACCCGTACCAAGAGTACTGGAACTCGTGGAGTCGATCCGGTTTCCAATATGCGGCTCAATCCTTTACACTAATGTAGTTTGCATTATTTTGGATATCGTCGATAATGTTGGGCCGCCCGACGGCGGAGGAGAGCGAAAACGTGGCGAAGAAGACGGCTATTTTAGTGAATTTGTTTGCGGCATTGTGCTTATGCCTGGGTGTTGCAGGAGGCTTGCAGGCGCAGCCGACGCTGAATGTGTCGGTCACCGGCACCCTGGGGAGCGTCATCGGCGGCAGCGGTTTTATAACCACCGGCGGAAAATACGAATCCGGCATCACGGCTACCGGAACGAAGGGCCAATACTGCCTGATTACCTACAATGGAGGCACCAACGGCACAGCAAAAGTGATTCTCAATGCCACGTATACGACTCCGACTGCGGTGCCCGGCCCCATCACGATTGCCCTCCCGGACCTCGTGACTTACGGCACTGGCTACAGCGATACCAATCCACCGACTACGGCCACCGCTTCAAACGGCACCGCCACCTGCAGCGGGACGGCAACACTCACGGGCGTGCTCGTGGACGACCCGCTTGGCCTGCACGGCAATTCGTTCGGAACCACGAGCCCCATCAATCCTGTGGGCATCGGCTATAGCCCCTCGTCGATCGAGTATCCCGGCCTGACACTCACGCTTACCGACTTTTCGCAAGCCGGGTTAACGCTGTCCTGTACCAATGCGGAGGCGACCGTCACGGCCTCCAGCGGCGGCGATTCGTTGAGTTTCGGCAGTTGCACTTTCACACCGAAGATTGGGACAGCGACCTTCGTCTCGACACTCACCTTTCCGGGGGGATCTCTTCCCGCGCCGATACCGATGGCGTTTTCAGCCGCTATCGCTCCCGGCAGCAACGGAACCTACACACTCGAGTCCGGCAGCGTCTTCAACGGCGATGCGAGCGAGATCGGCATTGGCGGCACAATCACAGCGACGTGCTCGGGTTGCCCGACGGAGAGCCTGACTCCCACCGGTCCGCTCTCGTTCACCGCCGCCGCGGGAGGAAGTGCGCCGGCCGCGCAGCCCGTTACCGTGAATACCGGCGGCACGGTGGAAGCTTATGCGGTCACCACGTCGGCAAGCTGGATAACCGTCGGAAACGGATCCACCACCGGTGGCAGCACCGGAGGATCGTTCAACGTCGACGTGAATCCCTCGGGGCTGCCCCCGGGGAACTACACTGGGACGGTTTGCGTCTACACGGCCGCTTCCAATTCCTCATACGCGCCTTGCGCCGCCACGGGCAATCCGACGCCGACTGTGACCGTGAACCTGACTGTCACCAGCAGCCTGGTGGGCACCCCGTCGACGATGACGTTCAATTCCGTGAATGCGGCAGTTCCGCCGACACAGCCACTCGCGGTAACCACTTCCCCCAGTTCCTCTGTGCCGTATACCGCCACGGCGTCCAGCACCGGCAATTGGCTGACGGTTAACGGCGCTGGTAGTGCCACCGGCACCACGGGAGGTGCGGCTATCACTGTGGCGGTCAATCCGTCCCTGGCGCCTGCAGGAGTGAACACCGGAACGATCACACTCTCAAGCACCGCAAACGGCGTGAATCCTACCACCGTGACTGTGACATTCAACGTGACCACCGGCTTTACGTCGCCCTCGCCGGTGACCTTCTCCACTGTCGCCGGGGTCAATCCGCCCTCGCAGACGTTGAGCGTGACGGCTTCCGCCGGACCGGCCGTGACTTATAGCGCCGCGGTCACCAGCGGCAACGCCTGGCTTTCGGTAACGCCGGGGACCTTCAACACCAGCGGCGGGGGCCCCACGGTTTCCGTGAATGTGGGAGCACTCACCGCGAACACCAGCGGCACGATCAGCGTCACCCCCACAGCGCCCAATAGCACGCCCATCTCCGTAACGGTCAACCTGACGTTTCTGCCTGTGATGGTGTCCGGGTCCCCCTCGCTGACTTTCACCTCCAGCGCCGGTGCGGTGCCCGCCAGCCAGCCGTTGGCGATCACCAGTTCCAACGGGACTGCCATCTCATACAGCGCCGTGGCTTCCAGTACGCCCGCTGGTTGGCTGCTGGTTTCGCCTCCGAGCGGCTCGACACCGGGTAGCGAGACGGTATCGATCAACCTGGCCGGCTTAGCCACCGGAACGTACACGGGTGCGGTGCTCTTCACCTGCACGCCGACGGCTTCCTGCGGCAACGCCAGCGGGCAGCTTAGCGTGCCAGTCACCTTAAAGGTAACGGCGGCCCTGACGGCGCCATCGGCGATTACTTTCAACTACACGATCGGGAGTGCCGGCGTGCCTGCCGCGCAGCCGATCGCCGTAACCAGCAACGGCGCGGCGATCACCTACACGGCCACCGCGGCCAGCAGCATTAGCTGGCTGTTGGTCTCGCCAGCCAGCGCCACCACGCCTACAGGAGTTACGGCTTCCGTAAACCAGTCGGCCTTGACGAACCTGGCGCCCGGACAGTATAGCGGCACCATCACGCTGGCCTCCACCGGAGCAAGCAATAGCCCGGTGACTATAAATGCCACGTTGGTGGTCTCCGCGGCGCTGGTTTCATCCAGCAATTCGTTTGCGTTCACCTCCGTGTTTGCGGGATCCGCTCCGCCCATCCAGACACTGACCATCTCGAGCAACAGCGCTACCCAGCTTAGTTTCACCGCCGTCGCCAACGGCGTCAGCGGCGCCACCACCTGGCTGTCGGTATCCGCGCCGAGCGGGCCCACGCCGCAGACGCTGAACATTTCTGTGTCGCCGGGAAGCTTGCCCGCCAGCACCACCCCCTACAGCGGCTCTATCACCATAACTTCAGCCCAAGCCGGGAACAGCCCGCTGGTCATTCCGGTGACCCTGACGGTTACCTCTACACCCGGCCTGACCACCTCGCCTTCGTCGCTATCCGCCAGCTACACCCTGGGCGGTAGTGTGCCCACTCTCCCAACCGTCACTATCGGCACGGACGGCTCTACGCCCCTTACCGGGGTGTCGGTGTCCACCGTTACGCCTTGGCTGAAGGCATCGGTAAACCAGTCGACCACACCCGCCATCATGACGGTTTCCCTGGTGCAAGCGAGCATTCCCACGACGCCCGGATCTTATTCGGGATCGATTACGATCTCCTCCACATCGGCTGGTGTCACTTCGGTGAACTACCCGGTAACGTTGACCGTGCTCGCTCAACCGGTGATTGCAGTCTCGCCCATGATGCTGACTTTCACCGGCCAGGTAAGCGGCGCCAATCCGGCCGCGCAGCCTCTCTCCGTGACCAGCATTAACGGCTCGGTCACCTTCACCGCGGCGGCTGCCTCCACCGGCGGCTGGCTGTCGGTATCCGCACCGACCGGGCCTACCAATACGACAGTGCAGGTTTCCGTGAACACCAAAGGACTGGCAGTCGGCCCTTATACCGGTTCCGTCACGATCACATCGCCGCAAGCCTCCGGCAGCCCGCAGGTAGTTACCGTCTCACTGAATGTGACGGCGCTGCCTGTGCTGATAACCACTCCGACCGCGCTTTCCTTCAATTACACGACAGGCAGCGCCGCCCCCGCCGGGCAAAGCGTAGCTGTGTCGACCTCCAATGGCGCCAGCGCCGCGTTCACGGTGAGCGCCTCCACCACCAGTAACGGCAGTTGGCTGCAAGTCTCGCCCAGCGCGGGCAATTCGCCGGCCAGCTTCGTGGCGAGCTTCGTACCGGGCAGCTTAACGGCCGGTACTTACACCGGCACGATCACCGTCTCAGCTACGGGATTCACCTCAACCAGCGTACCGGTTACCGTGGTGGTCACGCAGCCGAAGGCGGTGATCCAAGTGACCGGTAGCGCCGTGTTCACACTGGCCAACTCCGCCGCTCCGGTGACCAATACGCTGGCCATTTCATCTTCGGACGGTTCCGCGCAGGCATTCACCATAACCGAGGGGTCCAGCCCGAACAGCGCCTGGCTGACGCTGAGCGCTACCAGCGGAACTACGCCGGCGAATATCAGGCTCACGGCAACTCCAACTGGCCTCGCTCCCGGCATTTATGTGATCCCGCTCACCGTGACCATGCCGGCCTTGCCGGTCCCGACCAAGACGATCATGGCGCAGTTGACCGTTACAGGCTCGAACCTGGAAGCGTCTCCCAGCATGCTCACCTTCGCCTACCAGCTCGGACTTCCGCTGCCGGCGACGCAAACCGTCTCCCTGACAGCGGCCTCCGGCACTGGCTCTGTATCGCTGACCTCCATCACTGCCAACGTCGGCTGGCTGCGGGTAAGTCCGGCGTCCAGCGTTCCGGCTGTGTTGCAGGTCTCCATCAACCCGGCCGCGCTGACGGTGGGAACATTGACCGGAGATATTCTGGTGACGACCGTGGGTTCGCCGTTTGTTTCGCTGCAAATCCCGGTGACCATCACCGTCACCGCGGCGCCGCAATTCACCGCCACGCCGGCTTCGCTCGCGTTCACCTACCAGCCCGGGGGAGCCCTCCCCGTTGCGCAAAGCGTTGCGTTTGCCAGCGGGAGCGTGCCGCTGAATTTCACGGCCACCTCGCCCGGCAACTGGCTGCAAGTGAGCCCGCTGCGCGGCACTACGCCCGCCAGCGTGACGGTGACGGCGAATCCCGCGGGACTCGCGGCGGGGACTTATGGCGGCACGATCAACGTAAACACCTTCGGCGTATCTAATTCCCTGGCAATCCCGGTAACGCTGACTATTGCGGGTGCGCCGCAACTCAGCATCGCTCCCAGTCAGCTTTTCTTTGCGGCTCCCATAGGCGGATCTACGCCCGCGCCGCAGACCCTGGCAGTTACCGGCTACGATGGACCGCTGGCCTTCACGGCAGCCTCCAGTTCCGCCTGGCTGGCCGTGACGCCCACCAGCGGGACCGCGTCTTCTACGGCGGCGGCGTCCCTTTCGGTGTCGGTGAAACTGACGGGTCTCGCCGTCGGGACCTACATTGGCGCCATCGACATTACGCCGGCCGGCTCGGCCCAAACACTGACGGTCGTGGTCACGCTGCAGGTCGGCTCGGGCGGACCCACTCCCACTATCACGGCGGCGATCAATGCGGCCAGCGGGATCACGGGAACGGTCGTGCCGGGCATGGCGGTTTCGATCTTCGGCGCTAACCTCGGACCGCAAACCGGCGTCGGATTTGCCGCCCCGCCGGAAGGCGGCACGGTGGCCATTACGCTGGCCGGAACCGAGGTGCTGTTTGACGGCGCCCCGGCGCCCGTGCTGTTCACCATGGCGGGCCAGGTGAATGCTTTGGCGCCGTTCGAACTTGTCGGCAAAACCAGCACGGTGGTGGAGGTGGTTTACAACGGCGTAACCTCGGCAGGCACGACGCTGGCCGTGGAGCCAGCGGAGCCCGGCCTGTTCACGGCCAATGCCAGCGGCAAGGGCCAGGGCGCCATCCTGAACCAGGACGGCACCGTCAACAGCGCTTCCAACCCGGCCGCGGCGGGATCTACGATCCAGTTGTTCGGCACCGGCGGCGGCGTAACCATCCCGCCATCCACCGATGGCGCGCTCAACCCGCTAACGAGCACCGGCGCGCTGGCGCTGGGGACCACCGCCACGGTTGGCGGCCTACCGGCGACCGTATATTACTCAGGGCCCGCTCCTAATCTGGTTTCGGGCATCTTCCAGATCGACGTGACACTGCCGAGCGGCACGCCGTCGGGCAACGTTCCAGTGGTCGTGACGGTCGTTTGCCCTGCGGCCCCGCTGCCCGTTCCGGCCGCGTGCGCCGGCTTCCCCAGTGGTTATGGCGCCAGCAGCCAGACGATTACGGTGGCAGTGCAGTAAGGGGTTGCGGCTGTGAGACGCGCTGCGGGCGGCCTCCGAGGCCGCCCGCAGGTTGCGAGCCTGCCCCACTCAGGGCGCGGCAACCTCGACCGGTTCCGACAGCTTGCTCTCCATCTTGTTGCTTTTGACCGCGCTGACCGCGTAGCGATAAGTCTTGCCCGGTTCGATCTTGTGATCGCTGTATGCGGGCAGCACCTGCGCATCCGCCAGCAGTTCCAGAGCCCCGTTGCCGAGCCCCCTATATACGCGGTATCCCACAACATTCGGCTCGGTGCTGCGCTCCCACACCAGCTCAATGCTGGCGGTGGAAGGCACCGCCGTGAGGCCCGTGGGCGCGGCGGGCGCGAAAGTGTCCAGCGGCGTAATAGCGGCTTCCTCGGATAGGTCGCTTTGCGCTTCGCCTTCCCCCACCTTGACCACGGACTGCACCACGTAGATATAGGGCTTGCCGAATTCGGCGGTGGCGTCCACGTATTCAGGTTTGGGAGACCGGCCTAGCGCCTGGTAGTCCTTCTCGTCCCGGCCGCGCCGGAAAACCGCGAAAGCGCTTCCAGCTCCCTGCCAGGCCAAGCGCACGCCCTGGGGCGCGGCTTCGGCGCTAAGGCCGCGCGGCTGCTCCGGCGGAGCCACCAATCGAAGCTCCGCCGGGGCCGACCAGCCCGCATCGCGTCCATTCGCGCCGATAATTTTCACCGCGATCTGCACCTGCTTGCCGATCCACTCGGTGGCCGGAATCCGATACTCGGCTATGCCGTTCGCGGTGATTGCGCTGCCGGCGGGCTTGGCGCTGGCGGCCCATGCGGTGGCATTAAACGGCCCGCTGGTCTTCAGCCCGACGCGCAGGTCCAGCCGCACGTTTTGCTTGATGAGCACGCCCTCAGTGGTCAAGGTTGGCAACGTCACGTGCGCGATGATGTTCGACCCGCGCTGTACCGCCACCACGTTTTCCCCGCGCCCGGGGATGTTCACCAGGGGAGGCAGCGGCTCCCCGATATAGCCGCAACCGCACAAAAGCAGCAGCGGCGCGTATATGCCACCCAACGCCCGCAAACGGGAACTCGGAATCATGGCTTCAAGGCGATCGATTCGGGCTGGCTGCAATACGGCTGATTGCCGGCCCCCGTGACGCAAATCGTCAGGCTGGAGGCCACGCCCTGCAGATCCGCAGGCACGGCCACGTTGACCTGCTCAAGGCCCAGGAGTCCGGGCGCGGCGCCGGCATACAGCGGAACCAGGTTGCGATTCTCGATAGTCACAGTGGCCACGGCGCCGGAGTCCGGCATGCCTGTCAGGAAGATCTGCAGAACCGTGCCCAACGGCGCGGGATTGGCGGTGGAATTCAAGGTGTTGTCCTGATTCAACACGCCGGGCGTAAAGATGGCCGGTGCGACGGCCGTGAGCGCCACCGTGAATGGAGCGCTGCTGACGCCGTCAACGGTGACCACCATCTGTGCCGACGACTGGCCGCTCAACGCCGGCGGGATCTGCAGGTTGATCTGCGTTGCGCCGGTATAGAGCGGTTTCGCCGTCATTCCATTGAATGCCACCGATACGTTCTGTCCCGCCAGATTGGCTCCCCAAATGGTGGCCAGCGAGCCGGGCGCCACTGGGCCGGGATGGAAATCGGCAGCGTCGGTTACGCTGGTAATTGTGAGGGCTGGCGCAGCCGCGGTTACCGTGAGAGTTACTGGAAAACTCTGGCTGCCCGCGATGGGTCCGGCATCGATCAGCACGCTAGCCTGGTAAGTGCCAGGCGTGAGAGCACTGGGATTCACAAACGCTTGAATTAACGCGCCCTCATTCCCGAACGACTGCGTAAAGAATAGCCAGTTCGAACCGTTCGTATAAGTGACCGTAGCCGACCAGTCGAGCACACCGCCCTTGGTATTGTTAATCGTGATGTTGCCCATCGCAACGCTCTTCGTTCCGGCTACGACGGTGGCTTGCAGGGGCGTAGCCGTCGCCGTCAATAGCGGATAGTAAGAGGCGTTGCAATCGCCCACCGCAGCGCAATCGGAGGGCGGCGTGACGGCTACGAAGCGCGGAATGGGCGCGGTGGTGGACGCGGAGGCCACCGTGGAGACGGGAGCCAGCGAAAGGGTCCCATTGGCCATCGCCGGCGGACTATTGGCAGCGACGGCGAAGAAGTTCGGAATCTGCGCGTTTTCAGTTGCGGACGGGCTGGCGGCCGCGACTTCATATACGGCATAGCCCGCGCCATTTGTGAGGGGCACCGGATTCGCTCCGTTCAGCACCAGCACTCCTGAGGCATTGGGGGCGGGCAGCGTGGCTAACGTGCCGCCCAGGCCGGTCGCATCCGTACCCAGAACGCGCACGAGCAGCAGCGTTTGGCTGCCCTGAGCGTACTGGCCGACCGCGGCTGGGGTCCCCAGATCGCCGCCGGAAGTGGGCAGAATGGCGTCCGAGCCGGCCACCGCATCGGGAACATAGATGGCCGCGCCGGCGGGGACGCTCGAATACGAGAGCAAGAAGCGCGTACCCGTACCGCTGGTGGAGTTCTTCGGCTGGAAAGACCCCACGAAACCTTCGGTGACGCGCGTGGTTTGTTCGATTGTCTTGGCGGCGAACAGGCTGCCCAGGTTGATGCTGGCGGGCGTGGGCGAACCGGTGCAGGTGACGCCGGAATCCAGGCTGGTAGCCAGCAGGCCTACTTGTGGAAAGGCAACATCCACCGGATTATTTCCGGTTTGGAGCGGCAGCGTGCCCCCGATGTATGCGGTGATGGGCATGGTTTGCTGCAGGCCGAGTTGGTTCACATTCGCGCGCACATCGTCGATTACCAGCGTAACAGCGCCGCTGGAGGGGAACGTAAACTGGAAGCCGTTGAACGAGATGCTTTGGTTGGTGACCAGTCCGGATACGCCTGAAGGCACGATGCCGGTACCGGTGTCGATGCTCAGCGACGCGTCGACGGAGTACCCGCCGGCGTTGATCTGGTTGGTGATCGCAACCGGAAGGAACACGTTCACATTCCCGCTGACGACCGCTCCCGGCGTGCCGGTGCATTGCAGGTCGATATCGCCGATCTGTTCCGCCAGGCCTTCGGAGTGGACCAGGGGAACGGCGGCGGAGACGACGCAGATTGTAGGTTTCTGGGCATGCAGGCCCAGGCAGAAAGTCAAGAAGAGGATAATACCGAAAGATCGATAAGTATAGTATTGCATTGTGTTAGTGTAACAGTCCGCGCGGTTACCGGGCAGTGTGCGTGGAGGCCAGAAGGCGCGTGGCAATTGGAGACACTTCGGCGCCGCAGGAGGTGTTTTTTTAAAGCAGGAAAACCGTCACCGCCCGGCTCCCCTCCGATAACGAAGGGAAGCCGTGCGGGGTAATGCGAAACAGATGGGAGGCCGCAGTCTCCGGGGCGAACCCCGAACTTGCCGATCGCCTCTTCTCCGAAACTCTGGCTAGGAACCGGTTCCTACTGCTATACCGTCCAGGCGATCTCAATGAGTCGTCGGCAAGCCTTGAAGGGGCTCCGGTAAGCCAGTATCACCGGCGGCCGGGTTTTTGAGGCCCAGCCGCTGACGATGAAACGCTGCGCAGCGCTTTTCCATCGGGGCGTGCGCAAAGTGAGCGCGGCGCCCTTTCTGATTTAAGGATTGCACGGGGAATGCGGGAGGGGCGGGGTAAGGGCTGGAACTTATTGAATCTGTGGGCTAAAGTTTTGGTCGAAGTCTGTGAACGTGTGATTCTGTGCGGTCGATTCTCTGTTACCCCGGCGCCCGATGGGAGGGACAGCAGGCTGCCACTCGCGCCATCGGCTATACTAACGCTTTGGCCGCTTTGAACTTTTCCCGCGGCCGCATCGTAGTTCTGAGAGACAGCACAACCCCAATATGACCGCTCAAATCGCAAGTATCCACGCCGATCAGATCAAAGCGCTCCTGGCCGAAAAAGGCTACGAAGTAACCGAGCCCACCCCGGGTGTCCTGCGCGTACAGGAACTCCAAAGCGGGGTGGCCGTCCAAGCCGTGCTCGAAGGCGACGTGCTATACCTGTCGCTGACCTGCACGGTGGCGCCGGAATCGTCCATCACCCAGCGCATGATGCGCAGTATGCTCGACGCGCATAACGGCATCTCCACCTCATACTTCCAGCTCTACGACGCCGGTCAGGGCCAGACCGCCATTACCCTCAACAATTTCTGCAAGCTCGAAGACTTGGGCGCCGAGGACCAGGACGACATCCTCTCCTGCGTGCATTTTCTGCTGGTTGACGTCATGGTGGCGCGCCAGATTCTGAGTAGCTTGGTGTAACCCGGAGACAAAATCAAACATGGCATTTCTATCGGATATTTTCAATCGCGCCGGCCGCGTCGCCCGCGGCCAGGCTAATGAAGGCATGAGCGCCGTGGAAGACGCCACGTTCGACGCCACCGTCCGGCAGACCGTAGAGGACATGAAGACCGAGTTGAACAAGGCCGTGCAGGCGTCCGCCGTGGCCATGAGCAACTACAATCGCCTGGACTCCGAATATCAAAAATACGTCCGCCAGTCGCAGGAGTGGAAAGACCGCGCGGGTCAGGCCCTGGACGCCAACAACGAAGACCTGGCGCGCAAGGCTCTGGCTAAGAAAGGCGAATGCGACAAGCAGGTCGCCTCCATGCAGACCTCCGTGGACCAGGCGCAGAAGGCCAGCGATACGCTGAAACAGCAGGTGGGCGAGCTGAAGCGCAAGATCGACGAGGCCGAGCGCACCGCCACCACCCTGGTCGCCCGCAAGAACGCTGCGCAGGCGCAGCGCAAAGTGGCCGAGGCTTTGGCCGGAGTGGGCAGCGCCGACAACGCCTTCGCGGCACTCAACCGCTTCGAGGAAACCGTGTCGAAGGAAGAAGCCACCGCCCAGGCCTTCAATCAACTCGCCTCGACAGGAAAAGACGACGACCTGGAAAAGCAATTCGCCGCGCTGGGCCACGGCACGGACGACGAGCTGGCGGCATTGAAGCGCGAGCGCCAGTTGAAAGCGCCGACTATTCCATTGTCCATCGCCGCGCCCGGCGATAAAGTCGGCGGTCAAGCAGGCGGCCAGTAGCCGCGAATTATGGGCCCCATCACCGTCACGCTGTTAGTCGTCCTGGGAGCGTTGCTCTTCATGATTTTGAAAAAACTTTTCGAACGTCCGGCGGCCCCCGCTGCAGGCAGCAGTGCCGCGGCGCCCAAACCGGATCTCGCCAGCCTGACCATTGCCGACGCGCGCGTGGGCGACAATATTTCGATTCCCGGCGCCGGGGATAACTACAGCGATGTGGATTTCACGGTGGACCACGGCAACCGCTATGAAGCCGGCGAAAAGCAGTGGTTCGACGTGAGCGGCAAGCACGGCGAGCGGCGCGTCGCCGTGGAAGTGCGCACCGAGGACGACGAACTGGAAGTGCGCGGATTCCTGGACGGGCGCAAACTCTCGCTCGAAGATCTGGGCGTATCCGAAGACGATCTTGCGCAAATGGATCAGCGCCAGAACACCGCCGACAATTTCGCATTCGACGGCAAGAACTGGTATTACCGCCTCAGCAAGGAGGTGGGCGTCTTTCACGACGGCCAGACGCAGGGCGCCGGCTTCTACGGTTGGGAGTTTATCGAAGAGACCGGCGGGCGGTATCTGGCGATCCGCAAGCGCGAGGGCGAACCGTTCAGCGCCAGCGTGGCCGTGAAATTGAATCCGGCGGATATCGGGGTTTTCCGCCCGTAGGTAGGACAGGCCGCCTGGCCAGTCCTGGTTATACAGGCTTCTGCCTGTCAAGGAGTCATCCATGAGCCGCCGAGGGCTCGAAGTCTTAGCCGTCATTCTCAGTTTCCTGATTGTCATCGTCCTGTTCGCGGGGTTCGACAATCTGCCGCGCAGGGTGCGCGCGGATATCGCCGCTGAAGCGCAGCAACTTCCCAAAACCCAGACGCAATTCCAACTGGCCCAGGACGAAGTCACTCACGACCTCTCCTCCGATCCGGACCTGTTCCGCGCGCACGACATGAACGCGGCCTTCCCGGAGCGCTTCCGCATAGCGGCCGGGGAACTACAGGGCGCGCAACGCGACGCCGCCGCGCTCGGCAACCTGCTGAAAGCCAATCGCCGCCAGGATCAACCGCAGGCCGAAAAGCTACTCAAAGAGGAGCGCGCACTGCGGGCCGCCGCGCTGAACGAAGCCACGTCGGTTCAGACCGAAGCCCAGCGCTGGGTGGATATGAAGCGCAATCTGCCTACTGAGCTGCAGCAGATGGAGGCGGACCACCAGGCGCTCGAGCACTGGGATTTCGCGCCCATCGCCGCCGTCGTCGTGCGGGCAGAAACCGACTGGCCTCAGAAGAAATCGGACCTCGACGCACGCCTCACTGCCTTGCGCACCATTCCCGCCGATGGCGAGAAAACCTGGCAATCGAGCGATGCCGCGCGCCGCAAAGCTGAAGCCAAAGATCTCGCCGGGCTGGATTATGCCGGGCTGCTTAGTTCGGCCGAGACGCTGCACACCGATGTTACGACACTGCCGGCGCGTACGCAGGAACTTCAGTCGCTCAGTGGCCAGCTTTACACCTCGTGGGACAAGATCCTGGTGGATCTGCGGGACCGCAAGTCCGGTGGTGTGCGCGATTACGAAGAAGACATCCGCACCGTCAAAACGAAGTTTCCGGATGCCGCCGGCAAGGACGGCGTCACCAGCCAGGAAGAGGCGTGGGTGGAGATTCCGCGCGCCACTTACCAGGTTGCCGAGAATAACATCGGCATGTCCATCGCGCACAAGCCGGTGGGCAAGTACGACACCGAAGTGGACGAAGTGGCTGAGCCGGCGGGCTTCGCCTACATGGCGCCGGTCGGCGAGCGCAACCAGTATGGCTACTGGGACCATAGCAGCGGCGGCAACTTCTGGGTATTCTACGGGCAGTACGCGTTGATGCGCGATTTGCTGTGGGGACACAGCTACCGGCCCATTCCATCGTACGAATGGGAATCCTACCGCACGGCGCGCTCGAGCGGCCAGACCTACTACGGCCGCGACGAAGCCGCGGGCGCGCCCAAGTATGGCACGCACGGCACTTTCACCCAGCAGAGCTACTCGTCAAGCCGCTATGTGCGCAGCGCGGGCGGCTATGGCAACTCAAAGTACGCCACGGGCGGCTTCAAGAGCGGCCAGAGCAGCGCGGGCCACACGTTCGGTTCCGGCTCGAAGCCGCCCAGTTCAGGCTTCAAACCACGAAGTGCGCCCAGCTTCCGCCCCAGTTTCCGCCCGCCCTCCGGAGGCCGTTCGTTCGGGCGCCGCCACTGAGTGGGGAGGCGACCGCAATCTGTCATAATGCGGTTGAAGGAGAAAGGCGTGGGCATGCGCGAAGACGACACCTACGAACTCTATATTGACGCCTTCACCCCTGCATCGATACCCATGTCGCGGTTGGCCGAATATATGGCTAATTTCGCCTGCTGCTTGGCCACGAGGAGCACGTCCACTTCGACAAGCTTAAGCCAGGCAGTCTGACCGTCGTCTCCCGAATTGAACCCGTCGCGCAGAACCAGATGCAGCGGCGCCTTGACGAGATTCGCTTCGGAACCGGGCCGAAGCCGGCGACGGATGCTTTCCGTCAGATTGACGAGAAGCTGGCGGCCGACAATGCGGTGGGCCGGGTCTTCCGCGGCAAGGCCAAAGTCATCGACTTTACAGGCCGCAACCGGCCGGTTGAGTCGACTATCGGCCCGATCGTCCAGCCTGGTACTCTGGATGGCGAAGTGATGCAGGTCGGCGGGCGCGATGAAACGATCAATGTTCACATCAAGGCCGGCGACGAATTTCACCGCTGTATAACCACGAAGGCTATCGCGCGCCGTTTGGCGCAACACATTTTCGGCGCGCCGGTGCGCGTCCGTGGCACGGGAACCTGGTCGCGCGTCGAATCGGGCGGATGGAAGGTTCACCGCTTCGACATTGAGAGCTTCGAGACCCTCGACAAGATCCCGCTGTCGAAGACGTTTGAGGGACTGAGGACGCGCCTGCAGCCTCCCGAAGGTGGGCGCGCCAATCCGGTGGACATGCTGCAACAGCTTCGCGAGGAGCGATAGATCTACGGGCGCATTCGACAGCACTATTCTCTCCCTGTTGCTCTTTCCCGACGCCGAACTTCGACAGGGAATTCATGGAGACACCGTCGAATATGTTCACGAGCGCGTGGCGGGCCTCATTCGGGAACTCGAAGCTGGAAACGAGCAAGTCCTCGTGCCTACGCCTGCTTTGTCGGAGATCCTCGTTACCGAGGGCGTTGACGTTCAAGACGTGCTTTTACAACGCTGCGAGCGTCTGCCTTCATCCGGATCGGCGACTTCGACGAGCGCGCCGCAGTGGAGCTCGCGATGCGCCTGCGTGCTGCGATCAAATCCGGCGACCCACGCCAAGGGATTCAGATCACGAAGAGCGCCATGAAGTTCGACCGCCAGATCGTGGCTATCGCGCTGGTCAACGGCGCCCGAATGCTCTACTCCGACGATGACCGAGTTGAGACGTTCGCTGCAAGTTGCGGCCTCGCCACTAAGCGCGTCGCCGACCTTCCAGTGCCGATATTACAACGCGATCTATTCGAGAAGCTGAAAGAATCCGACGATGCCGGGGTGTCTGACGCTGACGACGGCGAGGAGGATGGGTTGTGATGTCCGCACATAAGCAAGGACCATGGTTCTTCCTTACCATCCGTCGAGCTGGCGCCTGTGGAGAGCTCTGAAACCAGGCTTTCGTTCTGCTTATCGTGAGCAGGAGCGGCGAAGGCGCCGTGCCGTGGTAGTCTCCACCTAATAGCGTACGTTCGAGATGTCTAAGAAACACAAATCCGCCGCGCTCCGAAAAGCGGGCGCCGTGAAATCCAGCCCGGCCCCATCGGCGCAAGGCTTCGACAAATGGCGGAAATATCTGCCGGCGATCCTGATATTCACGGTGTCGATCTGTTACTGGACTCCCCTCACTTCTCCCAACGCCTCCATCCAGTGGGATGCCGCCGACGAATTTCAACCAGGGCAACAGTATCTTTCCGATGAACTCTACGCCGGGCATTTACCATTCTGGACGCCATACATCTGGGCGGGTTTTCCGTTTCTTGCGGATCCCCAACTCGGCGCATGGTATCCGCTGAACTGGCCCTTCCTGCTGATCGGCCCGACCGTGCACGTCTTCGAGGCGGAGAACCTGCTGCATGCGTTTCTGGCTTGTTTCGGCGCATATCTGCTGGCGAAAAAGCTGTTCGGGAACACCGCCGCTGCGCTGTTCGCCGGCCTTTCCTACGGCCTGTCCGGATTCTTTGCCGCGCACAGTTCCCACACGCCCATGTTCCAGGCGGCGGCATGGCTGCCCTGGCTGTTGCTGCTATTCGCACGGGCTCTGGAAGGCCGCGCGTGGCGGAACGGGGCGCTGGCCGCGCTGGTGGCGGGGATGACCGTCCTGGCCGGGCACTTCCAGACCGCCCTCTATTGTTTCGCGGCTTTGGCCCTGTTCGCGCTTGCGCAGCTTCTCACTCAACCGCTGAAGTGGCGCCGGGCCCTGCCGCTTGCCGTGCTCGTCCCGCTTTCCGGGGCGTGCTTATCGGCGGTCGCCGTACTTCCCGGCCTGGAGTTGGCGTCTCACTCGATTCGCGCCGCGGTTTCCGCGGTCGGCCACCGTGAGGGCTTCCTCACTGCCGGATCGCTCGCGACTCTTTTCTACCCTAACTTTTATGGCGTGATTTCGGGAAATTACTCCGGTCCCGTGGATATCACCCAGTATTATTTCTACTCCGGCATACTGCTGTTGCCGCTGGCCGCGCTGGGACTGCGAGACCGCGTGGCGCGATGGGCGGGCACGTGCCTGATCGTCCCCTGCCTATGGTATGGCGCCGGCTACGCTCTGGGCCTCTACTATCTGGTGGCGCGGCTTCCGGGCTTTCGGAGCATTCGCGCGCCCGTCCACATTTTTTTCGTGGCGAGCCTGGGACTTTCGCTGCTCGCCGCCGCCGGATTCGCCTGGGTCACGACACGCTGGCGGCGCCAGTGGCTGCCCCTGCTGCTACTGGGCATCACGGCCGTGGACTTGTGGTATTGGAATTCCGATCGGAATCCGCTGGCCTATGCCCGGTTCAGATATGAAGACACCTACGGCGCCGGCGAGAAACTCTTTGAACGCGCTGTCGCTGGGTCCATGGCTCCCCTGAGCCGTTTTGAGGCTCCGGAGCGCCTTCAAGCGTTCGGCCCCCTCGACCACCCGCTGGAGGCCAGAGTCGAGACCACGTACGGATACAATCCCCTGATGCTGTCGCGATATGCCGACTATAGCCAGGCCATGCGAGTTAACCCCAAGCTCAAAAACGGCTTGAACGTGCTCCGGATGCTCGACATGCGGCGGCGCGCCGTGGTTCCCAATCCGGGTGGTTTGTCGCGGGTGACTGTCCCGCCGAAACTGGTCGCGGTCTCCTCCGATGCGGCGAGCCGGAGCCAATTGTCCACGCTCGATCCGGCCCGGCAGGCGCTGGCGCCCGCCAGCTTGGCGGCTCTCCATCAGGACCAGCAGGCTACGGCACAGGTGGTCGACTACTCGGGATCCAGCTACCGGATCCACTATCGAAGCAGCACGGAAACACTGCTGCGGATTTCAGCTGCGTTTTTTCCGGGTTGGAGGGCGCGGGTCGATGGCCAGGCGCGCGAGGTGCATCCTATCGATCACGCGCTGATGGGCGTGGTGGTCCCGCCGGGCGAACGGGACCTCACTCTGGAATATCACTCCACCTACTTCGCAGCGGGTGTCGTCGGTAGCCTGCTCACGCTGCTGGCATGTGTGGCGGCCATCGCCACGCAACCGCGCTTCCGTGGATTTGTACGCCCAGCCCACGAGCCCCGGAACCAGCCACTGTAAGCGCTTGCACAGCCAGCCGCCGTATGACATACTGCGTTCTGGTGAATCCCATGGAAATAGCCCCGTCGCTTTCACGCCGAAGTTTCGCTAAGGCTCTGGCCGCCGCGCCCTGGATCGTGCGCGCCCAACCATCCCCCGTCCGCGCCCGCATCAAGATCGATACCGAGCGGGTAATCTCCGATATCGATCCCAAGATCTACGGCAACTTCATCGAACACCTGGGCCGCTGCATTGAAGGCGGCATCTTCGACGAGGGCTCGCCTCTTTCCGACGCAGACGGCTTCCGCCGCGATGTGCTGGACGCCGCCAAGAAGCTGAACGTCACCATCCTGCGCTGGCCGGGCGGCAATTTCTCTTCGAATTACAACTGGATGGACGGCATCGGCCCGCGCGAGCAGCGCCCGCGCCGCCTCGAAATGGCCTGGGGAACCGTAGAAGACAACCGCTTCGGTACGCACGAATTCATGGAGTACGCCGAAAAACTCGGGACCGAGCCGTACTTTTGCGCGAACCTCGGGATTGGCTCCTGGCAGCAGGCCCAGCAGTGGGTGGAATACTGCAACTCGCACGAGGATACGGCAATGACCCGCCTGCGGAAGCAAAATGGACGCGCGCAGCCGTGGAAAATCACTTACTGGGGTTTGGGCAACGAGATGGACGGTCCCTGGCAAATGGGCCATCGTTCGGCGGACGATTACGGCAAGTTCGCACTGGAGGCGGCCAAGCTGATGAAGTGGACCGACCCCAGCATCAAGCTGATCGCGTCAGGCTCCTCCAATTTCAACCCGAACGCCGACTGGACCGGCTGGAACCGCACCGTGCTGGAGCACCTGAAGCATCACGTCGATTACCTGTCGCTGCACATGTACGTCGGCAATCGGGGCAACGACTTCGGTGAATTCATGGCCAGCTCCGTCGAACTCGATGGGCGCATCAAGACCGCCGAGGGCATCATCGACGCCGCGCTGTCCGGGGAACCTGCCAGCCGCCGCATCTACATTGCGTGGGATGAGTGGAACGTCTGGTATCGCGCGCGCGGCGAAGGGAAGGAACACGGCCGCCGCATCCTGGAGGAGCGCTATAATCTCGAAGACGCCCTGGTGGTCGCCACGTTCCTCAACTCATTCGTGAATCACTCTCACATCATCAAGATTGCCAACATGGCGCAACTGGTGAATGTCATCGCGCCCATGTTTGCCAGCGACAAGGGTTTGTTCCTGCAAACGATTTACTATCCGCTGCAGCTCTTCGCCAATAACAGCAAAGGCAAGGCGCTGGAACTGTTTGTGGATAGCCCGAAGTATGCGAGCAAGCGCCTTGGCGACGTGCCTTACCTGGACACCTCGGCCGCGTATGACAATGGCGCGCTGGTGCTGAATGTGGTGAACCGCCACCCGGACCAAGCCATCGCGGCGGATTTCGAAGCGCAGGACAAGAAGTTCTCCGGCGCCGTCGAGGCATGGGAAGTCAATGGCCCTGACATCAAGGCGGAAAACGACTTCGATTCCACCAAAGTGCGCGCGGTCGAGCGCTCCGCCTCCGCAGAGGGGAACAGGTTGGGCTACAGCTTTCCCGCGCACTCGTATACCATGTTGAAGGTGAGGCTCGTGTGACCCTGCGGAATCTGATACCGTTGTTAATTGTCTTCACCATAATGACCACGAACTGTTCGTCAAACGGCCATGAGTTCGGCAAGACACCGTCGGGTGAAACCGTCGAACTGTACACGCTGAAGAATGCCAAGGGCGTCGAAGCCGATATCTCGACCTATGGCGGGGTGCTTGTCTCTCTCAAAGTCCCCGACCGCGGCGGCGCGCTGGGCGACATCGTCCTCGGCTTCGACGATTTCAAGGGCTACCTGCTGCCGCCGCCCTACTTCGGCGCCATCGTCGGGCGCTACGGCAACCGCATTGCGCATGCCCGGTTCACGCTGGATGGAATCGAGTACAAGCTCGCGAAGAACGATGGCGACAACTCCCTGCACGGCGGCACTCGCGGCTTCGACAAGGTGCTTTGGAAAGCCAAGCCGGGCAACGGGCAGTCTCTGGAACTGACCTATCTGAGTAAGGACGGCGAGGAAGGGTATCCAGGTAACCTGTCTGCAACCGTGGTCTACACGCTGACCGATAACAACGAGCTAAAAATCGATTACAACGCGACCACCGACAAAGACACTGTGCTGAACCTGACTAACCATTCGTATTTCAACCTGGCCGGCCAGGGTGAAGGCGATATCCTGGCGCACCAGTTGACTCTGAATGCCGATCGCTACACGCCCGTAGACAAAGGACTGATTCCCACAGGCGAACTGCGCAGCGTCGAAGGCACTCCGTTCGACTTCCGCCAGCCACACACTATTGGCGAGCGGATTGGTTCGCGCGACGAGCAAATCGTATTGGGCGGCGGCTATGACCATAACTTCATCCTCAATCGCACGGCAGATGGGTTGTCACTGGCCGCGAGAGTGACCGAGGGGAAGTCCGGGCGCGTGATGGAGGTGCTTACCACCGAGCCCGCCATCCAGTTCTACACCGGCAATTTCCTGGATGGAACGATTAAAGGCAAGGGCGGTAAGGTCTACGGACGGCGTTCCGCACTCTGTCTGGAGACGCAGCACTACCCGGATTCTCCCAATCACCCGATCTTTCCGTCGACTGAGTTGAAGCCGGGCGAAGTGTATCACACGACGACGGTCTTCCGGTTCTCGACTGGCTCGTGACTTCTTATTGTCAGAGGTTCCTCCAATGAGGATTCGCGCAAGTGCCTCACTCGTGTGACCGTCGTATCTCGGTACAATGATCTCGCGGCAATGAACTTCGTGGACTCCATGATCGGTTGTGCCGCCGCTGCCATTGGAGCCTATCCTTCTGTCCATGTTCACCCGACGGCCACCAGCGATTGTTTGGATCTTGTCGCCGCCGAAGGAAGCGGACGATCCGGAGCTTTGGGGGGCTGAGAATCAGGATTGTCGGATTGAGGCCTGTCGTTTCCTCCAATACCCCCAAATGACTGAATTTCGCATTAGGCAGTGGCGCCCGCTCGCCTTGTTCGCGATAAGCGGTGTACCGTTTACGGGGAAGGCAAACTCGTTCGAAAGGCAACTGGCTACGTGGTAACATTTGCTCCTGAAGGCGGTAGCGTTAGCCCCACAAATAAAGGAGAGCATCTTGGCCGCAAAAATTCTTATGATTCTTAGTTCGAGCATTATCTTTACGCTCGGAGTCGTCCACCTCGTCTACACGTTCTACGGGCCAAACCTCACGCCCCGCGACCCCGCGCTTCAAATCAGCATGAGCCAAATTTCACCTGTCATTACGAAAGAAACAACAATGTGGCGGTGTTGGGTGGGCTTCAACGCCAGCCACAGCATGGGACTTATTTTGTACGGGTTGGTTTTCGGTTATCTCGCATTGGCTCACGGTCAACTCCTCTTTCAGTCGCCGTTCCTCCTCGTTGTGGGGCTGGCAATGCTTGGAGGTTTTGTCGTGCTCAGCAAGGTGTATTTTTTCAGCGGGCCTCTCACAGGCACCAGCATTTCATTGGCCTGCTATGTCGCCAGCATTGCGCTATCGCGGACTTAACGACGCGGTCCTGACGATTACTTCTGTCCATAGTAAGCACTCACTCCGTGCTTACGGAGAAAGTGTTTGTCCAGATGGGCCTGGTGTAACTCTTCAGCGGCCTCGGCGAGGGTGACACTGTAGTAGGCCATTTCCGCGACATACTCCAGAATCACGGCGTTGTGCGCCGCCTCGGCGGCCGAAGGCCCCCAGCAAAACGGGCCATGTCCCGCCACCAGCACTGCCGGCACTTCCATGGCGTCGCCACCAGCAAAATGGCGCGCGATCACCTCTCCCGTGTTGGCTTCGTAGGCGGCCTCAATTTCCTGCGGAGACATCGCGCGAGTGACTGGCACCGCGCCGCGAAAGTAGTCCGCGTGGGTGGTGCCCAGGCATGGTATGGGACGGCGGGCCTGCGCCCATGACGTGGCATAGCGTGAGTGCGTATGGACCACGCCGCCGATTCCGGCAAACGCGCGATACAGCACCAGGTGCGTCGCCAGATCCGACGAAGGCCGTAGCGCGCCTTCGACAATCCGCCCGTCAAGGTCGGTGACGACCAGATCTTCCGGCCGCATCCCTTCATATGGAACGCCGCTGGGCTTGATCGCCACCAGCCCCTCGGCGCGCGAAATTCCGCTGGCATTGCCGAACGTGTAGAGCACCAGCCCCCTGCGGACCAGCTCCAGGTTGGCTTCCAGCACTTGTCTGCGAAGCTCTTCCAGCATGTTATTCGATTATGCCAAAGCGATTTCCAGCTTGGTCACCGATGCCGGCGGAAACCGCCGGGTAAACCGCGCACCGCCCGCCTGGGCCCGCTCTTCGCGCGGCTCGACGACGTGCGGACTATCGAAACTATTATGCGCGTGCGCATCCGCTGCCGCCAGAGTGACTACCTTGACCGCACCCGCCGACGTCACGCCCGCGCCCCGCAGCCCGATCTCCACTTCGCGAACCTGATCCAGACTCAGGTTCGTTACCGTCAGGGTCAGCACTTTCTCGCGCAGCGAAGCCGAGCACGATAGGCCCGGCAGCGTCCCCGTGCCCTTGTCGCGCGGGTACGCGATTGCGGGCGCGGACACCAGCGTGCGCAGCGACTGCGCGCCTTTGTGCGCCTGGTACATATCGAACACATGATACGTCGGCGTCATGCAGAACTTGTCCTCATGCGCGAAGAACAGCGATTGCAGATTGTTCACAAGCTGCGCTACGGCCGCCATGCCGACCTTGTCCGCGTGCCGGTTGAACGTGTCCAGCGTCAGCCCCGCTAGCACCGCGTCGCGCATGGTGCTCTGTTGCCCCAGCAAGGCTTCGGCGAAAGGCTCCGTGCCGGGGGCATACCACGCGCCCCATTCATCCACCACCAGCTTCGTGTGATGCTGCCGATCCATCTCGCCCATCACGCCCCACTGGCTGCCGATGAACGAATCCATCTGGTTCGCCTCGTGCAGGATTTCGTAATATTGCTGGGCGTCGAACCGCAGCGCATCGCCCTTGCCCGTGGACCAATCCGTGGTGCGCCCGGCGCTGGCGTTCCACGCGTAATGATGCATGGACCAGCCCCACAGCCGCCCCAACTCGCCCTTTTGCCCCACCTTCGCGAAGAAGCGCCGCGTCCAGTCGAGATCGTTCCCATTCGGCCCGGAGCCCACGAACGCCAGCGGCACGTTGTAGCCCGGCACCCATGCGGTGAACCGCAGGAACTCCGCGGCATAGTCTTCGGGCGTGAACGAACCGCCGCAGCCCCAGGCCTCGTTGCCCACGCCCCAGTAACGCACGTTCAGCGGGTCCCGCTCTCCATCCGCGCCCCGCTGATCCGCTAGCGTAGTGGCGCCCGCGGGCGAGTTACAATATTCCACCCAGCGGTCGAAATCCTGCGCGGTCGATCCGCGCAGATTGGCTGCGAAGTAAGGTTGCGCCCCGGCCGCCTTGCAGAACCGCGTAAACTCGATGGTGCCGAACTGGTTCGGATCGAAGTTCTGCGGACCCCCGCGATTCGCGCTCTTGGGCCACTCCGCCGCGTCCGCCCAGAAGTTCGTCCGCTTAGGACGCTTGTCCCGCGGCCCGATGCCGTCGCGCCAATCGTAGCTGTCCGCAAAACAGCCGCCCGGCCAGCGGATCACCGGCGGCGAGATGTGCCGCAGCGCTTCTACAAGCTGCTTCCGCACGCCGCCGATGTTCGGAATCGGCGAGTCTTCGCCCACCCAGATGCCGTCGTAAACCACGCCGCCCAGATTCTCGACGAAGTGCCCGTAGATCTCCGGCGCAATCGTGGCAGTAGGTTCATCCACCAGCACCTCGATCAAGCCATCGCTCGCGGCGGGTCGTAATGCCGTGGCGTACGCCATGCCGGCCGTGGCCGCCCGTAGAAACTCGCGCCTCTTCACGCTTCTCCTCCTTGCCGCACTTGCGCGGCCAGCCTGCGCAGCTCCGGCAGCACTTCGCCGATCTCGACCAACTCAGAATCTGGCTTCCCGAAAGCGAAATACAGCTTGCGATAGAGCGCGTACAGTTGCTGGTATGCGGCGCGATCCCGCGGCTCCGGCTCGATCGTGCGATAGCGCGGACAGAGCGCCTGCTGTGCCGCTTCGATGCTCTCGAATGCGCCGGCCGCCATGAATGCCATGATCGCCGAACCCAGACTGGTGACATCGTCCTCCGGCACCAGCACGGGCTTGTTCAGCACGTTGGCATACACGCGGTTCAGCGTTTCGTTCTTCTGCGGAATGCCGCCGCCGTTGATCACGCGCCGGATCGCGACGCCATGCTCCGCCATACGCTCGAGAATCACGCGCGTGTGGAACGCGGTCCCCTCAATGGCTGCGAAAAGCTCGTCCTGCGCCGTGTGCGTCAAATTCCAGCCGAGCGTGACGCCGCCGAGTTCCGCGTTCACCAGCACCGTGCGGTCGCCGTTATCCCAAGTGAGCCGTAGGAGGCCGGTCTGGCCGCCGCGATAATGTTCCAAGCCCTGCGAAAGCTCCGCCACCGTGGCGCCCGCGCGCCGGGCGATGGCATCGAAGATATCGCCGGTAGCCGAGAGGCCCGCCTCGATCCCGAAGTAGAGCGGGTGGATCGATCCCTGCACCACGCCGCAAACGCCGGGGATCAAATCCACGTGCTTGGCGATGGCCATGATGCAGGTGGAAGTGCCCACTACGTTGACCACGTCGCCCTCCCTTACGCCCGCGCCGATGGCGTCCCAATGCGCATCGAACGCGCCTACCGGTATCGGAATGCCGGCGCGCAAACCCAGCTTCCCGGCCCACTCCGCCGAAAGCAGCCCGGCGATTTGGTCGGACGTGGCATAGCGGCCATCCAATTTGGAGCGGATGCCCGCCAGTAGTGGATCTACTTTCACCAGGAATTCCTCGGGGGGCAGCCCGCCCAGCTCCCGGTTCCACATCCACTTGTGCCCCATCGCGCA
>Ga0302325_10004935_pt1 | contig 30689 bp, 32 predicted proteins | sample Palsa_T0_2_FD_201948 | JGI IMG/M metagenome (GOLD analysis project Ga0302325, IMG submission 201948) | Peat permafrost microbial communities from Stordalen Mire near Abisko, Sweden - Palsa_T0_2 | ecosystem: Environmental > Terrestrial > Soil > Palsa > Peat permafrost | place: Sweden: Abisko... | reverse complement strand
TGTCGTGGAACATGACGCCTCCTTCGATTTCGATCGGGCGGGGCGCTCGCTGCGCTCCGCGCCAGATTGTCATGTCACGTTGGAATTATATCAATATACAATATAGTCTTCAAATATGTCTTCGCCACCCGCACCAACACGAGATCGCGCCGCGCAGGTCGAGTACGTCTCGCGCGAGCTGCTCAGGCGTACCGGCCTGCTGACCCGCCTGCTGATCAGAGAGCTACGAACGGAGCTGTCGCGCAGTCAGGCGAGCGTGCTGAGCACATTGAGCGGCGGGCCGCGGCGGATCACCGAGCTCGCGGAGCTCGAGGGCCTGGCCCAGCCGACGATGACGCTGCTCGTCAAGCAGCTCGAGCAGCAGGGCCTGGTCATCCGTGAGCGCCAGGCCGATGACGGCCGCGTCGTGCTCGTAGACATCACCGATGCCGGCCGGACCGAATTCCAGGCCTTCGCCGCAGATGTCAGCGCGGCGCTCGGCGTCTACCTGGCCGACACCTCGGACGAGCAGGTGAAGGCGCTCGCCGCCGCGACCGAGACTCTCGGGGCACTCGTGAGCGCTCTGCAGCAGCCGCGTCCCAGCCTCTGAGCCTCCGCCGAGGTTGCCGCGCGTCGCGCGTCGCGCGTCGCGCGTCGCGCGTCGCATAAGCTCCCCACGCGTGCCCAACTTCGGCGATTTCCAGCTCGAGATCTACTTGCGCGGTCTCGCCGGCGTGGTCGAGGATCTGCCGCTGACCTTCGCCGAGCTCGAACGGCGCGCTGCCGCTGCGCTGCCGCCCGGGATCGTGTCCTATGTCGCCGGCGGCGCCGGCAACGAGTACACCCAGAGGGCCAACGTCACCGCCTTCGACCGCTACGGCCTGATCCCGCGAATGCTCGTCGGCGCCCCCGACCGGGATCTGTCGACCGAGCTCTGCGGTCTGTCGTTGCCCTCGCCGCTGATGATGGCCCCGATCGGCGTCATCGGCCTGTGCGCGCAGGACGGTCACGGGGACCTCGCGACCGCCCGGGCGTCCGCGAGGACGGGCGTGCCGATGATCGCCTCTACGCTCAGCGTCGACCCGCTCGAGGAGGTCGCCGCCCAGCTCGGCGACACGCCAGGGTTCTTCCAGCTCTACACGCCGAAGGACCGCGAGCTGGCCGAGTCTTTCGTCTCACGCGCGGAGTCCGCCGGATTCCGGGGCATCGTCGTGACGCTCGACACCTGGATCCCGGGATGGCGCCCGCGCGACCTGGCCGCGGGTAACTTCCCGCAGCTGCGCGGCCACTGCCTGGCGAACTACTTCACCGATCCGCTGTTCCGCGCCAGGCTCGAGAAGCCGCCGGAGGAGGACCCGCGCGCAGCGGCGCTGATGTGGGCGGTGATGTTCGGCGATCCGACCCTCAGCTGGGACGATCTGCCGTGGCTGCGATCGCTGACGAAACTGCCGCTGCTGCTGAAGGGGATCTGCCACCCCGAGGACGCCCGGCGCGCGATCGACGGCGGCGTCGACGGTATCTACTGCTCGAACCACGGGGGCCGCCAGGCGAACGGCGGGATCCCGGCCATCGACCACCTGGCGGGCGTCGTGGCAGCCGCGGGCGACACCCCGGTCCTGTTCGACTCCGGGATCCGCGGCGGCGAGCACATCGTCAAGGCGCTGGCGCTCGGAGCGCGGGCCGCAGCGGTCGGCCGGCCGTACGCATACGGGCTCGCGCTCGGCGGCGAGGACGGGATCGTCCATGTGCTCCGCTCGCTGCTGGCCGAGGCGGACCTGCTGATGGCGGTCGACGGATACCCGGCGATCGCGGACCTCACGCCCGACGCGCTACTCGAACTCAGCTGAGTAAGCGGTGCAAGACCGGTCAGTTGACCGGTGTTTCGGCGGTTGCCCGGTGGTAGGCTGCGGCCAGGACCGGGCAGGGCTGCATTTGGGGCGTTGAGCGCGCCCCGCTGGACGGGTGTCGGTCCTGTTGAGGCAACTCTTGGATCGGAGGGGTAATGGACGTCAGCGGTGGCGGGTTGGTTGGTGCGCGGCTGGTTCGGTGGCTGGTGGCGGTGTGTGCGGTGCTCGTGGCAGGTGGCTTGGCCGGGTCGGCGCGGGCGGCGGTGAGCTACTCGCAGCAGACGCTCCCGTTCACCGGATTGGCAGAGTCCCAGGGGGTGGCGGTCGACCCCGCGGGGGACGTGTTCGCAAGTAGCTTCACGTTCCCAAGCTCAGGCGATCCAGTGTTGGAGCTGTCACCGGGTGGCGTGCAGACAGAGCCCGATTCAGGTTCGTTCCTTCCCGCATTGATGGCGACCGATGCTTCGGGTGATCTGTATGTCGCCGATTACAGCGGTGCCGGCGTGGTGAAGATCCCGGCTGGCGGAGGTTCGCCGACCACCATCGTGGTGCCCGGAGCCGAGGACACCGAGGGGGTGGCGGTCGACAATGCCGGCGACCTGTTCGTCACCGACATCGAGACCGGGGACGTGTACGAGCTCCAGCAGCAGCAGGGCGGCAGCTGGCAGACGACGACGGTGCTCAGCGGCTTGCCTGCCCCGACTGGGGTGGCGGTCGACAGCGCGGGCGACCTGTTCGTTGCGGAGCTTCCGGGAACCGTGCAGGAGCTCCCCGCGGGGGACCCTGCCTCTGATCTGAAGACGATCGCATCGGGGCTCCCCAATCCATTCGGCGTGGCCGTGGATCACGCCGGGAACGTGTATGTCGCCGAGCTGGATGGCAACCAGGTGGTGGAACTCTCGCCGCAGGCGGGCGGGTCTTACGCCAGTGCGCCGCTGCCATTCACCGGGGTGGCTGATTCCGAGGGGGTCGCGGTCGATCAGTACGGCGATGTGTTCGCCGCGGGCCAAGGTGGTCCACCCACTAACGCCGAGCAGGTCTTCGAGTTGGCGGTCAATGAGTCCCAGTCGATTTCGTGGGCCTCGCACGCGTCGTACGCGTATTCCGGGTCGACCGTGACCGAGTCGTTGAACGCGTCCGCGAGCTCGGGGTTGACGGTTTCGTATGCGGTGTCAAGCGGGAACAGCGTGTGTTCGGTGACGGGGTCGACGCTGACGATCACCGGGACGGGGACGTGCGTGCTGACCGCGGACCAGGCGGGCGGGTTCAACTGGACGCGAGCGTTCTCGAAGGCCAACGAGGCTCAGCAGACGGTCACGATCGGGGAGCCGCAGAGCATCAGCTGGGGGCAGCAGGGGCCGTATCTGGTCGGCGCGAGCCCGGTCACGCTGGACGCGACCGCGACGCCGTCGAGGTTGCCGGTGAGCTACGAAGTCCAGAGCGGGCCCTGCTCGGTGTCGGGGTCGAAATTGACGCTGACCGGCGCGGGGGTGTGTGTGGTGAGCGCCTCGCAGGCCGGGAACTCGCAGTATCTGCCGGCGACCAGCGTGCAGCAGTCGATCGTTGTCGAGTACGGCTTTGAGGGGTTCATCACCCCACCGTGGAAGGACACCTTCCAGCCCGGCGCGACGATCCCGGTCTGGTTCGTCTTGACCGACCAGAAGGGGAAGCCGATCACGGCCGCGGCCGCCGCCGCACTCGGGAAAGCCGGTGCGGTGCAGGCGGTTCTGAACGGTCCGGGGATTACCCAGCAGACCACGGCGTGTCGCTGGTACAGCATCGTGTTCGAGTGCTCCGTCAAGACACCCAAGACAGTTAAGACCGGGACCTCCTACCCGTACATGATCACCGCGCAGGAGAACGTCGGTGCCGGGTTCCTGATCGCCCCGCCGATCGGGCCGGCACAGAACCCGGTGATGATCTACTTCAAGTAGACCGCGAGCCGAAGCGAACGGCTGGGGTCCGCCGATCACGAGGCGGACCCCAACACCCGGTCAGCATTGACAGGCGCAACTAATCAGTGCCCGGTACCAATATCCGCGACCGCGCCGGCGTCCGGTGAAACCAAGGGGATACCCAGCACGCGGCGCAGCGCAGCGGAAGTCTGCGACAGCGGCTTGGCGCGTCTCAACAGCTCGGACCTCAGCGCGGCACGCTCGCCTGGAGCAGCCCGCGCGAGCAACCGTGCGGAGGCGAGCACGAGGCTCACCTCATGGATCACCGTGTCAACGAGCCCCTGTGCACGGGGCGGCCACCGTGAGGCGCAGGTACCGCCTGCCGGCCGGGCTGAGCGCGCTGATGCTCGTTCGCCGTAGCGTAAAGGAGTCCTCACGGATCGGGCTCGGGCCGAGGAGCCCTGCATCCTCCGACATCCACGTGAAGTCGAGGCGGCCAATCCCCGGTGGACGCGAGTTGACCGCAAGCCGGCGAAACCGGGTTGCCGTCATCGCCGGCGCGCGCCGGCGCCCCCCCGGCGGCCACCGGCGAACACCCCACCCACTACCAGCGCGACCACTACCACGACCACAGCGACGCCTGCCGCGAAGAATCGCCGCGGCGAGCTCACGTGCCGCTCGACGGGAGCACCTTCTCGGCCACGGAGGGATCCTACGATCGGAACGGCCCTCTCCAGGAGACCGGTCCGTGTCGGCCGCTACGATTCGCTTCCACGCAACCTGACCGGAGGCCGCCCCGATGACCAGCTTCTTTGCTCGTGCCGACGAGGTTCGCGACCGCTGGGACGTACTGCGTCACCCCTTCTACCAGCGCTGGTCGCGCGGCGAGCTTGCGCCAAGCGAGCTGGCCTTCTATGCCGGTCAGTACCGCCACGCGGTGGTCGCGCTGGCCGACGCGGCGTCTCACGCGGGCGATGATCGCCACGCCGAGGAGGAGCGGAGCCACGTCGCACTCTGGGACGGCTTCCTTCGTTTCGCCGGCGGCGACGCCGATGCCGCGCCGATGCCCGAGACCGCAGCCTGTGCCGCGGACTGGTCAGACGCGGATCGCGACCGGACCGCGACGCTCGCGGCGCTGTACGCGATCGAGGCCGCGCAGCCCGCGATCTCTGAGACCAAGCGCGCGGGCCTGCTCGAGCACTACGGCGCCACGGCGGGGAGCGACGCGACCCGTTACTTCGACGTGCACGCGGTCCTCGACCACGCCCATGCGGCACACAACCGCCGCGAGCTCGTCGCCGTGATGCGGCCCGATGACGAAGAGCGACTGCTGGCCGAGATGGAGAGCGTGCTCCAGGCCAACTGGCGGCTGCTCGACGGCGTCGAGGGCCAAGCAGCGCTCGCCGCATAGCCGACAGCAGCTCGTCGCCGCACCCTCCGTCATTGCTCCTAAGTGGCGATCCCCGACAACCGCGCGGCGATCTGCTGGACACCGCCGCCGGTGGTCGCCTCCAGCTGCAGTGAGAGCGTGTCGCTGCGGTAGATCACGCGTGCGACCTCGACGGCCTCGAGGCCGTCGCGCAGAAGCGCGATCTCGGTGACATCAACGAGGAATACGGGGGCGCGGGCCGGGATCCCGAGCCGCTCGGCGTTGTACGGGCTGCATTGACTGGTGGAGACCGAGATCTCGGAGTGGTCGAGGTCGACGGAGACAGTGAGCGGCTTGCCGCTGCCCAGGCGAGCGCCTCGGATCGCGACGCGCTCGAGGGCGCCGATCGCGGCGGGGCGCAGGAACGAGTAGGCGATCGCGGTCGCGCTCTCCCGGAGTCGCAGCAGCCAGTCGATCCGAAGTACGTCGCTGGAGCCGAGCCGGTTGGCGACGCTGTCCTCGACCGGCGTGTAGTGGGCGTCGAGGATCTCGACGTCGAAGGCCCCGCCGGTCGCGGTGCTCAGCACGCGCAGCAGGCCGCCCGCGGCCAGATCGAGCTTCGGCTCGGCCACGAACGTGCCCTTCCCCTGCTGGCGGAGGATCTCGCCGTCGTCCTCGAGCACCTCCAGCGCCTGGCGCACGACGATCCGGCTGACACCGAAGATCCGGCACAGCTCCCCTTCTGAGGGGAGCGCGTCGCCGACCCGGAATCGCCCCGACGCGATCTGCTGATGCAGAAGCTCCTGGAGCTGGTAATAGAGCGGCACGCTGCTGCGGCGGTCGAGGCCCGGCGAGGTCCAGGGGACCCCTTCATCCGCGGGTCCAAGCGGTCGGGTCTTCGTCATCGCACGGTCTCTCCATCCTCTGGACCGCTCGAACGGTCCCGTCGGCTCAGGATATACGCCACCGGGGACGTTCGGACGTGGGGACAAGTGAAATTAGACATTTGGCGTCTTGACATCAGTCGTTGCGGCGATTAGAAACCACTTGTCCGGACGTCCTGATGAATATCACGCCTCGGCCAATCCGACAACACAGCGCCGTCACGAGGGAGCAACGATGAGCTCGGCATCGACGTCGGTCGACAACAACCCGGCTTTCGGCCTCGAGCTGCACGGGTTCGATTTCATCCCCGAGGCCGAGCGCAAGATGAGCCTGCGTGACCTCGCGTACGTGTGGGTCGGCGCGAACGCATATCTGTTCTTCTTCTCCGTCGGGGTGATCTCGTTCGGGCTCGGGCTGAACGTCTGGGAAGCGCTCGTGACCGTCGTGGTCGGCAACGCGCTGTTCGCCTACGTTGCCTGGGCGTCGATCGCGGGCGTGCGTTCCGGGCTGCCGACGATGACCCTGACGCGGGCCGCGTTCGGGCTTCAGGGCAACCGCTTCAACGGCTTCTGCGGATGGATCACCTCGGTCTGCTTCGAAGCCCTCAACACGGTCTTCGGCGTGCTCGCGATCACCGCGCTGCTGCCGGTGCTGGGCTGGCACAACAGCGGCACCGCCGGGAAGATCCTCGCCCTCGTGCTCGTGTTCTTCCTCTCGGCGATGATCGCCGTGCTCGGTCACGCGACGATGGTCTACTTCCAGCGGATCTTCGCGGTCCTACTGACGATCGTCCTCGCCGTCGTCTTCTTCGACACCGTCGGGAAGGTCCACTGGGGCGCCGGTCCGGCGCACCCGCTGTCAACCGGCGCCACGATCGCGGCCGTGTTCGTGGGCTGCGCCGTCGTCGGCTCCGGTCCGCTCTCCTACCTCTTCAACGCGTCCGACTGGCCGCGGTACATACCGAGCCGGACCTCGAGCAAGTCGATCTTCTGGACCGCGATGTGGAGCTCCTCCCTGATCGCGATCTTCCTCGGGTTCATGGGCGTGATCCTCTCCTCGGTCGGGAACATGTCCAATCCCGTCGCCGGTGTGGAGCCGCTGGTCCCGGAGTGGCTGTTCATCATCTACGCGATCGCCGCCGTCGGTGGAGCGATCGCGAACAACGTGATCACCTTCTACGCGTCTGGCCTGACGCTGCAGTCGGTCGGGGTGCCGCTGCGCCGCTACCAGGCGACGATGGTCGACACGACGGTCGCGACGGTCCTGGTGGTGTACGTCATCTTCATCTCCTCGAACTTCCTCACCGACGTCAACGACTTCCTGTCGCTGCTGATCGTCTGGATCGCGCCGTTCGGGGGCGTCTGGCTGATGGACGGCATGCTGCGGCGCTGGTCATACGACCCCGTCGACATCCACGCGGTGGCGGCCGGAAGCCAGGGCCGCTACTGGGGCTGGCACGGGATCAACCTGAAGGGGTTCATCTCGATGCTGATCGGCGCCGCGGTGTGCATGCTGGTCGTCGACTCCCCGATCTACGAGGGCCCGATCAGTAAGGCGCTGAGCGGCGCCGACTTCTCGTGGATCCTCGGTCTGCCGGTCGCCGCGATCGTGTACTACATGCTTGCGCGCGACGAGGTCAGGGCCAGCGCGGCGGTGCCGCCGGCGCATCTCGCACAGGCGCTGACGATGAACGAGGAGGTGGCGATTCACGAAGGCGTGATCCCGTCCGGGCACCGGGCGAAGCTCGACCAGGTGGCCGCGGAGGTACGCGACCCCGTGAGCGACCGATGAGCCAGATGGGCGGCCGCACCGCCCTGGTGACAGGCGCCAGCTCGGGGATCGGGCGAGCCACCGCGCTGGCGCTCGCCGCCGCGGGCGCGAACGTGGCACTGGTGGCGCTGCGCGGCGCCGAGCTCCAGACGGTCGCCGATCTCTGCCGCGGCGCCGGTGTCGAGGCGATCGCGATCGAGGCGGACGTCGGCGACCATGCCGCGGTCACTGACGCGTTCGCGCGGGCCGAAGCACTCGCCCCGGTCGACGCCATATTCAGCGGCGCCGGTATCTCGACGGTCGTGCCGGCCATCGACACCACCGATGAGCAATGGGCGCGCCACATCCGCACGAACCTGACCGGCACCTTCCACGTGCTGCGTGAGGCGGCGCGCCTGATGATCGCCCGCCGGCGCGGGTCGATCGTGACGGTCGCCTCCGAGCTCGCGCTCACCGGTCAGGCCGGGTACGCCGCTTACACGGCCTCGAAGGGCGGCGTCCTCGCGATGTCGCGCGTGTTCGCCGCCGAGCTCGCGCCGTACGGGGTGCGCGTCAACTCGGTCTGCCCGGGCGGGGTCGACACGCCCATGCTGGCGGCCGAGTTCGAGCTCGCCGACGATCCGGCGCTCGAGCGCGAGCTGCTCGACCGCTCGATCGCGTTCGGCCGGATCGCCAGGCCGGAGGAGATCGCGAGCGCGGTGCTCTTCCTGCTCTCCGATGAGTCCTCGTACATGACGGGGTCCGAGCTGGTCGTCGACGGTGGCCGTACCGGGTGCTATCCCGGATGACAGGCCTCGAGCAGCGGGCGATCGGGCGCACCACGGTCGCGGTCACCTGCCTCGGACTGGGTGGCGGAGCGCTCGGCGGGATGTATGAGACGGTGGAAGCCGGTGACGCCGTCGCTGCGGTCGAGCTGGCGTACGCGCGCGGCATCCGCTACTTCGACGCGGCGCCGATGTACGGGCATGGACGCGCCGAGGAGCGCCTCGGCCACGGTCTCGCCGGCGCCGAACGCTCGAGCTTCGTGCTCTCGACGAAGGTGGGCATGGTGATCGAGCCGCTGCCGTCCTCGGATCCTGCCGCCGAGCTGCGCTACGCGGATCCGTTCCTGTTCGACGGGCACTTCGACTTCAGCTACGACGCCTGCCTGCGGTCGCTCGAGGGCAGCATGCGCCGGATCGGAACCGACCGAATCGACATCGTCTACATCCACGACCCCGATGAGGGCGACTCATTGCTGCCGCCGCCCCGGCGCACCGGGCGCGAGCACTTCGCCGAGGCGATGGACGGCGCCTACCGCGCCCTCGACGACCTCCGCTCCCAGGGAGTCGTTCGCGCCGTCGGGGTGGGTCTCAACGGCACCGATATGCTCGCCCGGTTCGCCCGGGCCGGGGACTTCGACTGCTTCCTGCTCGCCGGCCGCTACACGCTGCTCGAGCAGAACGGGCTCGATGATCTACTGCCCCTGTGCGCCGAGCGCGAAATCTCGATCGTCGTCGGCGGGGTGTTCAACTCGGGCATCCTGGCTACCGGGACAGCGGTCGCCCACCCGACATACAACTATGAGCCCGCCGACGCGCGCACACTCACCCGCGTGCGAGGCATCGAACACGCCTGCGCCGAGTACGGGGTGCCGCTGGCTGCCGCCGCGCTCCAGTTCCCGCTCGGGCATCCCGCCGTCGCGACCGTGCTGCCGGGCGCGCGATCCACGGCCGAAGTGCGGGCAAATGTCGATGCGGTCGGCACCCCGATACCGTCCGGCCTCTGGGAGACGCTGCGCGATCGGGACCTGGTCAGCCCCCACGCGCCGACTCCCAGCCGTTCCCCGGCCTCGACCGAAGCCTGACCGCGGATCCGACGAGGAGAGCCACCATGCGTCATGTCGATATCAGTCCCGCTCCGGCTGCAGGTGCCGACGCGCTGCGACGTAAGCGCACCGTGATCGACCTGAGCAGAGAGGTGTACGAGGGCATGCCGATCTGGCCCGGCCACCAGATCCCCTACATGATGGTGAACCAGACCCATGACGGCTTCCGGCGGCGCTACGGAACCACGGCCGGGTTCGAGTACCACAGCTGGCTGATCAGCGAGCACACCGGAACCCATGCCGACGCGATCCTCGAATACGCCGATGAAGGCCTGCCGATCGACCGGACCCCACTCGAGTACTACTACGGCGAGGCGACCTGCATCGACGTCAGCCACATCCGCCACCCCGACTACATCACCGTCGGTGACCTGCGGGCGGCAGTCGACGCCGGCGGCCAGGAGATCCGCAAGGGGGACATCCTGCTGCTCGAGACCGGCCAGGGTGAGCGGACGTATCCAAGCAGGGAGTTCGTCGAGGTGTACACCGGCCTCGATCGCGAGGCGGCTACCTGGATCGCCGAGCAGGGGGTTGTGAACATCGGGACAGATTCGGTCTCCGTCGATCACAGCGACGACCTGGAGTTCAGCGCCCACATGGTGTGCGCCGAGTACCGCATCGTCGTCACCGAGATCCTGACGAACCTCGCGGCCCTGGTCGGCAAGCGCTTCGAGTTCTACGGCCTGCCGGTCAAGTTCCGTGACGGGACCGGGTCTCCGATCCGAGCGATCGCGATCCTCGACGGCGCCGAGTAGCGCTGAGCCGGGCTCTATCCTGGCCGGATGGGACGCGTCTACGACGAGATCGACGATCACCTGCGTGGCTGGATCCTCCGTCAGCCGCTGTTCTTCGTCGGCACCGCCCCCGCGAGCGTCGACGGGCACGTGAACGTGTCGCCGAAGGGGCCGATCGGCACCCTGCGCGTGCTCGGCCCGCGATCAGCTGCCTACCTTGACATCGTTGGCAGCGGCGCGGAGACGATCGCCCACCTGCGCGAGAACGGTCGCATCGTGATCATGCTGTGCGCCTTCGAGGGGCCGCCCCGGATCGTGCGACTGCACGGCCGCGGCGAGGTGGTGATGCCGACGGCACCGGCGTTCGACAGCCTGATCGGCGCGTTCGAGCAGCCCGAACACCCCGAGGCGCGCCGCGCGGTCGTGCTCGTCGAAGTGACCCGGATCGCCGATTCCTGCGGGTACGGCGTCCCGCTGATGACGGTCGAGGGCCATCGGCCGCACATGAACGCATGGGCGGCGAAGAAGCTCAGGGTCGGCGGCCCCGAGGCGATCATCGCCTACCAGCGCGAGATGAACACCGTCAGCCTCGACGGGCTCCCCGGGGTCGAGCTGGACGCGGGCGACATCGTTCAGCCTTTGGGCTAGACGAGCGCGGCGGCGTGCCGGATACGTGGCTCGGGCTCAGCAGAGCGAGACCGGCGTCACGGTCACGTACGTCTCGGCCATCACGAGCGGCAGCACCAGGAGCAGGGTCGTCCAGGCGCCGATCTGGGCCGCCCGCAGGATCCGGAGACCGCCCAGCCGCCACCACGCGACGCCGATCGCGAGAAGGGGAACGAGGAGCGCCGTGCCGCCGCTCAGCAGCAGCGCCACCAAGTCGATGAGCATCAGGAACTGCACCGGAGCCGTGATCGGTGCACGGGGCCAGATCACGGATGCGAGTGTCAAGGTCCCGAGCAGCGAGGCGGCGAGGATCGTCGGCACACCCGGGCGGCCGGCTCGGCGCTGCGCGCTGGCGGCCAGCGCGCTCAGCAGTAGCAGCCCCGCGATCAGCCCGAACGCCCCGGCGCTGAGGTGGATGAAGAGATCGCGCGCGCCCACGGAGGCCACGCCCAGCTCACCGTCGCAATCAGGCCCCTGCGGCACGACTCCGGGCCGGAGCAGGACGCCACCGAACGCAAGCAGGACGCCGTAAGGGACCAGGTGCAGCCGGCGCGGGAGCGAGCGTATCGCGTGCATCGCGTTACCTCCACAGACCGGTCGCTGCAGATCGGGCGCAGGCATCCGCGCAGCGGCGGCGAGAGGACCAGAGCAGCGCCCGCCGGCCGCCGAGGAGCTGGGGGACCTGATCCCAGGGCAACGTGCGACCGCCCGAGCGCACCGGATGGGAGAGCAGCTGCATCAGCGGCGTCTCGTGACAAAACGATCCACCGGGCGCGAGCACGCGTGTGATCTCGCTCATTGCCTCCGCGGGGCGGCTGATGTGGGAACACGTGCCGAAGTCGATCACGACGTCGAACGTCTGATCGGGAAACGGCAGCTCACGCACGTCGGCGCGTACGAGCTCCACGTCGATCTCTGCCGTGGTTACCTCCGCCTCGGCTAGCAACGAGTCGTCGATATCGATGCCGACGAGCCGGCTTGGACGACAGCGCCGGCTGATCAGACATCGTCCCGGTAGCGCTCATCCGAAGCTCCTTATCGACCGTTGGTTGATAACAACGTATCAGCTTGTAGACCCTCGGTCAACAAGCACTGCAGAGGAGCACCCAGCGGTGTCGGCCCCGGACACAAGGATCGTGTAGGTGTCACCAACCACGCCGAGGTGAGGCAGCGAGTCGTCTGTATCGAGGCTCACGTGCGTCAGAACCCGCCCAGCGTCATCGGCTGGGACCGAATTCGTCCGCTTATGGGCTGGAGCCTACTGAACGCGAGTCCCCCGTTGTCGCTACGTGACACGATCACCTCCGGGATGTCCGAAGCACCGATACAGGCACCGACACAGGCACCGACCGACCCCCGGCGGCTGCGCAGTGACGCCGCGGCAAATCGTGAACGTATCCTCGCCGCCGCCACGATCGCGGTCAGGCGCGACGGCGACCGAGTGCCGATGGCGACGATCGCCGATGAGGCGGGCGTCGGAATCGGAACCCTCTACCGCCACTATCCGACGCGCCCCGCCCTCCTGGCGGCTCTGACGTTGCGCTCGTTCCAGCTCGTCCTGCAGCATGCGCGCGCCGCCGCGCTGAGCGACGAGCCAGCCCCTGCGGCACTCGAGCAGTTCTTCGAACGGACGATCGCCGCACGCAGTCAGCTGATCCTCCCGCTCCACGGCGGCCCCGTCATTCATGACGACCAGATCGTCGCGCTTCGCACGGAGATCAGGAACCTGCTCGAGCAGGTCCTCGCCCGCGGACGCCGCGACCGGACGATACGACCAGACGCCGCCCCGATCGACATCATCATCACCGGCGCGATGCTCGCCCAGCCACTTCCGAACACAGCTGACTGGGACCAGCTCGCGCGCCGTCAAGCCCGAATCTTCGTCGCAGGCCTCGCGCCAACCGACCCACCACCTATCGACGCCGCATCGCTGCTCGACGGGCTGTGATCCCGGCGGCCCCTGCGTGGGCGTCGCTCGATACCATCTCGCGAACGTGGCGCTGCTGATCTGGTTCGTCGCCTTCGTAGGCTTCTTCGCAGGGCTGGGCTTGGCCGCCGGCCCACCGAAACAGCGCCGGCCGCACTTCTGGGTTCGCGTCCTGCTGCTGGCCGCGGTTCCGGCCGTCCTGGCGATGGCCCTCGCCGTCGCTCAGGAGGCCAACGTGCTTCCGCTCTGGATCAGCCGGGACGTCCGGCCGCGGCTTCTCCTGCTCCTCCTCCCTGGGCTGGTTTTCGTGCCATCTCTCCTGTACCGCAATTCCGGCTCCCCGCCCGGCCCCGAGGAGGATGGCGGCGGCGGCTCTGGCCCCGAGCCGCCACGTCCTTCGCCGCTCGGCCCGCCGGGCGGCGTTCCACTGCCTGACGCAGATCAGGCGCGCACGCGGGTGCGCGACCACAGCCGCCCCGCATTTGACGGTGCGCGGCATCGACGGTCCGCCCGCGAGCCGCGCCGCAGGCCGGCGCCGACATCGCCGCAGACGTAGCGGCGGCCGAGATCTCGCTCAGTTCGGTGAGCTTTTGGCCGATATCGGTAGGTGGTGGCTTTTCTCTCGGCAAGAGCACGTTGGCGGTCGGCTGCACTGTGGCTGCTGTGCGCTTGCACCGGGATGGCGGTCTTTCCGGCCGCATCGCTTGCCGGCGTGACATGGTCATCGCCGGTTGTGATCGCCCACGACGCTGAGCTCGAAGCGAGCGCCACCGGCTCAGACGGACGGGTCGCGGTGGTGTTCGGCGTGCAGGACGGCGCCGTGGACTTCGGCGGCGTGCGCAGCTCCGTTGGACTCGGGCTGTTCGTCGCGGGCCCTGACGGCGGCATCGCGGGGCCGGTGCTGCTGTCGAGCTCCGCGACGGCGAATGAGCCTGCAGTTGCGATCGGCGCCGGGCGCCCCGTCGTGGCGTGGCTCGATCAGGGCGCGGCCGCCGGCCAGCGCAGCGTATGGGTTTGGGACTCGCTCTCGTCGATTACACCGGGCGCACAGCAGCTCAGCGCCAACGGTGTGTCACCGGCAGTCGCGGCCGACGACAAGGGCGACGTCGTCGTCGCCTGGGTCGACGGCAGTTCGCGCGAGGTGATGGCCTCCTGGAGCATTGCGGGTGGCGCGTTCGGCGCGCCGGAGGTGGTCTCCCCCGGAGAGAGCACGGAGTACTCGCCGGTTGCGACGATGGACGCGCAGGGGACCGCCACGATCGCATGGCAGGCGGAGGGGCCGGCCGGAACTCAGCCGGGGGGGACATCGAGCCCGCTGGGCCTGGTGATGGCCGCAAGCGCTGACCCCGGGAAGCCTTTCACCGCGCCCGTGACCGCGCTGACCGGACCCTCCGGAGCGCTCGTTCATGACCTCAGCATCCAGAGCGAGAGCTCGGGACCGGTACTGGTGGATGCCACGATCATGTCGATGCCCAGTTGGAGCGATCCCAGCGGTTCGCCGGAGATGACATACGCGACCGCTGACCCCGGCGGCGCGTTCACGCCTCAGCTTCAGCTCAGCAGCAGCCCGAGCAACTTCGAGAGCTCAGCAGGATGGGCCACCACCAACGGAGGCGCGCTCGAGGCTCAGGCGGCGAACGACGCCGGCGGCAACGGCGAGCTGAGCACCACCCAGATCGCGCCGGGCGGAGCGATCGCCACGAGCGCTCCCTTCCAGTTCACCCCACCAGACTTCGGGTCGGTCTTCAGCCTCGCGCCCGGGCTCGACTCGAACGGAGACGCGATCGTCCCGTTTACGACCTTCTCGACGATGCAGCCCGGCAGCTTCGGGAACCCGACCGCCGGCAGCATCCTCTCGGTCGTCGAGCCGGCGGGCAGCGACAGCTGGTGTCCGGCTCAGACCGTGTCGGGACTGATGTCACCGTTCTTCCCGATCGCGGCCGGCTTCGGCCCCGGCGACCATGGAGTCCTGATCTACCAGCAGACCCCGTGGGGAGAGCTCGCAGCCGCGTATCTGACCCCACAAACCGGCTGCGGACCCGCCGCTGGGGCGATCCCGATCGAGGTCGCGTCGTCGGCGAGCGCAAGCCGCACCCTTCGTAGCGCCAGCATCGCGGCGACGTGCATCGCCTCTGGCGGCTGCAAGGGAAAGCTCGTCCTGCTCGACAGCTCCGCTCGCACCCTCGCCAGCGGGGGGATCGCGGCTCCAGACCGCGGATCGGAGCTGGTTCAGCTCCGCCTGACCAGTCTCGGGCGTCGCACCCTCAGACAGCACCGCCGGATCCACGCGAAGGTGCAACTCGTGACCGGCCGCGATCACCGTGACCTTCGGCAGATCACGCTGACGCGCAGCTGAGCGCTGCGATCCTCATGCGAGGCAGCTCGGTGCCGATGAATGGGCCATGGGAAACGATGCAGATCGGCCTTGGGGCGTGTTCGCCCGCCGGCCGGCGCCGCTAGCGGACGTGATTCAGTTCGACCGCGAGCGGATGCGCGGAGACCGAGCGCGGGGCGACGGCGACCGCGATGGCCTCGACGAAGTCGATGCTGATGCCCGCGTCGCGGCCGCGCGTCCGGCCCCGCCCGACTGATCAGTCGCCGTCAAGCCGCTTCAGCTCACGTCGCACCACCGACGAACGCCCTCGGCACGGCCCGGTTGACGTTACCCGGGCTGATCAGCTCGCGCAGCAGCGTCGCGTGCTGCCCCTCGTTGGCCATGATCTGGGCGGCCGTCTGAATCAGCTCGTCGTCGGCTAGCTGCTCGATCGCGAAGTGGTAAGCCGCGGCCACCGCCGACTCGACCTTGACCAGGAAGCTGAGGTAATCGCGCTCGTTGCGCAGGCTCGACGGGCTCTCGCTGACCTGAAGCTCGCGCAGCAGCTGCTCGAACGTCGCGAGGTCGCCCGGCGCGGTCGGCGCCGTCCCTCCCAGCCGGCCAAGGTGCACGGTGAGCGCATCGACGTGCTCTTTCTCCTGGCCGAGAAACATCGTCAGGACCTCCGCAGCTGGGGTCGAGATGACGGTGCTCGCGAGCGCACCCTGGTAGGCGTACACGATCACCTGCTCGGCGCGGAGCGCGAACACGAGCACGGCGGCGTCGCCGATCAGGGCGGCTCGCGCCCCGGCCGGGCTCAGCAGCGGAGGCAGCACCGCCGCCGCGGCGGCGACGGCGCCGGCAGCGAGGCCGCCGCGCACGAGCTCCCGTCGTGTCGACCCGTCTGCAGCCGCGGTGAGGCTGATGCTGGTGGGGTCGATGTCGCTCATCCGCGCCGGGTCACTCGTTCGGCGTCAGGAATGCACTCGGCGCGGGCGCCAGTCCGCGAGCGGACCGCAGCACGGAGATGTGCTGGCCTTCGTTGGCGAGGATCGACGCCACGTCGGCGCGCAACCACCCCGGCGAGAGCTTCGGGATCGCATCGAGGTAAACGTCGATCAGCGTCCCCTCGATCGTGTCGAGCGTCGCGAGCACCTGCGCCTCCCCGCGCGGGCTACCGAGGTCGTAACTGGACCGCGGCGGGTTGGGCTTCCCTCCCGAGCCTTTGATCGCGCCCGACAGCGCGGTCGCGTGCGTCAGCTCCTGGCCAAGGAACCGGACCGCGGCCGCGCGTGCACGCCCGGTCAGCAGCGGGATCCCCGCGGTGTAGGCGGCGATCGCCATGTGCTCGAGGTCGAGCGCGCCATTCAGGATTTCGACGTCCGAAGCCCGGATCGCGAGCGTCACGGACTCCTCCGCCGCCAGCTTCTTGTTCGCGCCCGACCCGCCACCGCACCCGGCCAGGAGCAGACCCGAGCCCGCCGCGAAGCCGGCGCCGGCGGTACGCAGGAAGGATCTGCGCGATCGGGGGTCGTGGAGATTCTGCTCGGAGTCCATGTCCTGGCCTGACGGCGTGCGCACCGTCACCGCGTCTCTGCGGCCGCTGCCACGCTAGCGCGAAGCCGGCAGGCGATGACGCGCTAGGTCAGCCAGCGGCCGATGGCGCGCCGGCGTCGCTTCGCCCCGCACCGCTCACCACCAGACGGTGGAGTCCAGGTTCGCGATCTCGTCGACAGGTCGGGTGTAGATACCCGAGGAAAGGTACTTCCATCCATCGTCGGCGACGATGAAGACTACGTTGCCTTCGTCGAGCTCGCCCGCGATCCTGACCGCAACGCGAGCGATCGCCCCCGTCGAGACACCGGCGAAGATGCCCTCTTCGTCGAGCAGCTTCCGCGTCCACAGGATCGCGTCGCGGTTGGTGACGAAGATCTTCCGGTCCAGCAGAGAGAGGTCGATGATCGGCGGGATGAACCCGTCGTCGAGGGATCGCAGACCCTGGACAGGCTCGCCCTGCATCGGCTCCGCGGCGACGATCTTGATCTGGTCGCCGAACTCCTCCTTGAGCCGCCGGCCGTTGCCCATCAGCGTCCCGCCGGTGCCGAGGCCGGCAACGAAGGCCGCGATGTCGTCGAGCTCGTTGAGGATCTCGGGCGCAGTTCCGTTGTAGTGGGCGAGCGGGTTCGCCGGGTTACCGTACTGGTAGGGCATGTAGTACGAGGAGTTCTTCTCGGCCAAATCGAGCGCCATCTCAACGGCGCCATTGGAGCCCTTCGACCCTTCCGAGTAGACGATCTCGGCGCCGTACATGTGCAGCAGCTGGGTGCGCTCGGGGGTGACGTTGTCCGGCATCACGACCTTCAGCTTGTAGCCCTTGCGCGAGCAGATCATCGCCAGCGAGATGCCGGTGTTACCCGACGTGGGCTCGAGGATCGTCTGACCGGGCTTGATCGCACCCTTCTCCTCGGCGTCCTCGATCAGCGCGCGCGCGACGCGGTCCTTCACCGACCCGGTCGGATTGCGTGATTCGAGCTTGGCCCACAGCCGTACACCGGGCTTGGGGCTGAGGCGCTTGAGTTCGATCAGCGGCGTGTTGCCGATCGACTGGACCAGATCGCCATAGCGACCGCCGCACGGACGGTTCTGAAGCAGCTCCGCTCCCATCGCTCAGGGAGTGTAGCTAGGGCCGATCATGGGCTGGGCCGCATACGTCTGAACACCGACACAGACAGAACACGACGGGTATACGGCGCAGGGGCGCGGGCGGATCATTGGGCGTCTCAGTTCTAGTCGGGAGGTCGGCAGGCGGTACGCTTGCGGCATGCGTACGCTGATCCTGGATCCGCCCACGGCAGGGCTTGAGGAGGTGTTCGCGCGCCGCCGGCGTTCCGGGCTCGATCGCCTTGACGAGGTATGGGAGGGTGTGCTGCACATGGTCTCCGCTCCCGGCGAAGCCCATGCGCGGATTGCTACGCAGCTTGCGCGGCTGCTCGGTCCGCTCGCGGATGACGCAGGGCTGATCACCGCGATGCACGAGTTCAACTTGGGCGAAGGCGAGGCTGACTTTCGCGTTCCCGATGGCGGCCTGCACCGATCGGGCTGGGGCACGTGGGCTCACACGGCCGCGATGGTGGTGGAGATCGTTTCGCCCGGTGACGAGACCTGGGACAAGCTGCCGTTCTATGCAGCCCACAAGGTAGACGAGCTGCTGATCGTCGATCCGCTAGAGCGGTCTGTCAGCTGGCTCGGACGCGATCACGACGCATACCTTCCGATCCAGCGCAGCGGCCTGATCGACCTAGCCGCTGACGAGCTCCGCGAGCGCCTGGACTTGCCCGATACGACGGGTTAGCTTCCCGCAGAGCGACGGGTTGCACTCGAGCGGGGCGAGGACGGCGCTCACATTCGGTGGCGGCCGCTGGTCCACCGTGGCGTCCGCGCGGCGGCCAGCAGCTGCTGGACGTTGGCGAGCCCGGCCGCGATGACCTGCAGGGCGATGTTCAGCTCGGGATCGGGGTCGAGCTCGGCCCGTGCGCACAGCTCCAGCACGGCGATCGTCTCGGAGCCGTGGCGGACTGGCACCAGCGCGAGCACCTTGATCCCTGCTTGCGCGACGCTGGCCAGGTGTGGATCCGTGGCGGCGTCGAGTACGCGCAGCCACTCGGGCTCGACGGCGGACGCGGCGTCGCCGATGCGCGAGCCGGAGGCTGCCTGCCTGCCCTGCCACATCGAGGTCTCGAACCTGGCCATCCGGTCGGGGGCGCGGCACCACGCGGCCCGGCAGGTGTAGCGGGTGTCGCGCTTGTCCAGCACCCACGCGATCACCGCATCCCAACCGCCCTCGCTCCCGACGATCCGGACCGTTGCGTTCAGGACCGATTCCCACGACGGGCAGGCAGCCTGCGCGGCAGTCAGCGTCAGCTGCGCGCCGTGGCTCCACCGCGGCGCGCCGGTGCCCGCCGCGGCACGGGCTAGCTCCGGTGCGCCGCCGGCGTCCGGCGAGACATGGGAGGCGCCTAGGGCGTCTACGCTGGGCTGAGGCTCCGGCTCGCCCTCGACACTGGCGGCAGGCGCCGCCTCGGTCTCGATCGCCGCATCGTCGTCACCCGGCTCCTCGGCTTCGCCCACCTCGTGAGCGAGGACTAGGTGGCGCTGGTCGGCGAGCTCGCGCTCCAGCTTGTCCCCCCTCGCGCGCGCGGCCGCGAGCAGGCGCTCCAGCTCGTCGCCCCAGGAGCGCTCGGTCGCCAGCAGGCTGGCCAGCTCGTCGCCACGCGCGCGCTGGACGCTGAGCTGAGCCTCCAGATCCTCGCTCTGCTCGCGCAGGGACTCGAGCTCGGCACGCTCCTGATCGCGTTCCGCCAGCGCGGCAGCGTCACGCACCCGCGCAGCCATGAGCGCCTCGACGTCGCCCCGCTTGCGGCTCAGCTCGGCCTCGAGCTCGGCGATCCGCTGCCGAACCTCGGCAAGGTTCTCGCGCGGTGGCGATTGCTCACCCGACGGCGGACGCTTCATCCCCTCGGAATCGTGCTCATTCATCTGGCAGCCGAAGGTGGTCAGTGGTAAAGCTTCATCACGTCACACAAGCGTAGCTACCGCGGATGGAACCGGGGCAGCACCAGCTCGACCGGCAGCCCGGTGCCTGAGTGCCGGCGCCCGCCGTCTCGGCGCTCGATTACCGCTCCGAGCGGGAATGCCGGTCATTCTGGCCGGACCCGGGGCTATCGTCGCGGGTGTGCGTGGCGTAGTCGACGATCTGTACGAGGTGGAGCTGTCCGCGATCGAGGCGGCCGTCGGGTCGACGTCATTTGATCGCGGGCGCAGCTACGCCAACAGTAATCGGGTTGTGAAGCTCGACTGGGATCCCGAGATCGAAACGTTGCAGGGAAAGGTCGTCGGCCAAGGCGGTCTGTACGACACGGCCGCGTTCTTCGACGCCGGCGATGCCGGCGCGCTGCGGTTCGCGGAAGGAGAATGCAGCTGCCCGGTGGGCTACAACTGTAAGCACGTCGCCGCGATCGTGATCGCCGCGAGGCCCCGGGTGGCTCCGGGCCGGCGCTCATACGAGCCGTCGCGATCTTGGGAGATGTCGCTCGAGGCGCTGATCAACGCTCCCGCCGCCGCCGCAACGGGCAATCCGCTGGCGATCGCGCTCGAGCTGCGTGAGGCGGGTCAGAACGACTGGCGTGCCTATCAGCTAGACGCGCGACTGATGCGACCCGGCGCCCGCGGTGGGTGGATCAATGGCTCGCTGACCTGGAACGAGCTCGACCCATACCGCTTTCACGTCGGAGAGCTTCGGGCCGATCACCTGAACCTCGCGCGTGAGCTCTACGCCGTGCACGGCGCCAGAAACCGGCACGCGAGCTACTACTACGGCGGGCAGAAGACGCTCGACCTGGCCGCCTGCGACAGCCCCCAGCTGTGGTCAGTGCTCGAGGACGCGCCGCGACTCGGGCTGCAGCTGATCCACGCGCGTGTCGACCTCGGCGAGGTGCGCTTCGATCGGGGCGAGCTTGTGCTCGACGTGACCGGCGCGGACGGCGGCGGACCGCAGGTGCGCGCCTCGTTGCGGCTGGCCGACGGCGACGCAGCAGACCTGGTGCCGCTCCGGTTCATCGGTTCGACCGGGCACGGTATCGCCTGCGCCGAACGCGCCGATATCGATGCCGGCGAGCCGGTCGATCGCTGCCGCCTGGCGCTCGTGCGCCTCGCCAGGGCGGCGCCGCCGGAGCTGCAGCGGATGCTCTTGGACGGCCGGCCGCTCGCGATCCCGGCGGCCGAGCTCGACCGCTTCGCCGAGCAGATCAGCCCTGATCTTCGGAATGTCGCAACGTTGGTGTCCTCCGATGGCTCATTCACAGCGCCGGAGATCTCAGCACCGACGCTCGTCCTGCGCGCCGAGTACGGCGACGACCACGCGGTCGAGATCGGCTGGCAGTGGTCCTATCAGGTCGCCTCCGCGGCGCGGCTCGTGCCGCTTACCGTCGCCGATGGCCGCGTCGGCTTCCGCGATCTCGACGCCGAGCGCGCGATCCTCGACCAGACCGCGCTGCAGGAGAGCGGGCTTGGGCGGTTCGGTCTGCTCGATGCTGCGGGCCGTCCGCTGGCGCGTCCCCCGGTTGCGTTGACGGGCATCGCGAGCATGCGCGTGACGACCGAAGAGCTACCGCTGCTTGAACGCCTGACCGGCGTCCGGGTCGAGACCGTGGGTACACCGGCCGACTATCGAGACGTCGACGATCTGCTCGAGATCGGCGTCTCGACTCGTGAGATCGCGGGCGATCGCGACTGGTTCGACCTCGGCGTGACGATCAGCGTCGAGGGTCGGACCGTGCCATTCGCAAGCGTGTTCACAGCGCTCGCCCGGGGCGAATCGCGGATGCTGCTCGACGACGGCGCGCACTTCTCGCTGCTCGCCCCCCACTTGCAGTCGCTGCGCCAGCTGATCGAGGAGGCACGCGCGCTGAACGACATGCCGAGCGCCGAGCTGCGGATCAGCCGCTACCAGTCGGGGCTCTGGGAGGAGCTGGCGGCGCTCGGTGTCGTGACCGAGCAAGCCGAGGCATGGCGGCGTCACGTCGACGCCCTGCTCGCGTTCGACGCCGGCGCGGCGCACGAACTGCCGGCGACGCTCGCAGCGACGCTCCGGCCCTATCAGCGCGACGGCTTCGCCTGGCTGGCTTCGCTCTGGGAGCTGGGGCTGGGTGGGATCCTCGCCGACGACATGGGGCTCGGCAAAACCGTCCAGACGCTCGGCCTGATCTGCCATGCCCACGCCACCGATCCCAGTGTCGGTCCGATGCTGGTGGTGGCGCCGACGAGCGTCGTGTCGAACTGGGTGGCAGAGGCCGGGCGGTTCGCGCCTGGGCTGCGGGTGCTGGCGGTGACCGACACGCTGGCGCGATCGGGCCGCGCGATCGAGACGATCGTCTCCGCGGCCGATGTCGTCGTCACGACGTACACGCTCCTGCGCCTGGACGCCGATGCCTACAACGCCGTCAGCTGGGCCGGGCTGATCCTCGACGAGGCGCAGTACGTGAAGAATCACCGCGCCAAGACCTACGCCACGGTGCGCCATTTGGCCGCGCCATTCAAGCTGGCGATGACGGGCACGCCGATGGAGAACAACCTGATGGAGCTGTGGTCGCTGCTGTCGATCACCGCCCCCGGTCTGTTTCCGGATCCGAAGCGATTCGCCGAGCAGTACGCCCGCCCGATCGAGCGCGGCGAGGGCAGCGGCGAACGGCTCGCACGGCTCCGGCGCCGGATCAGACCGCTGGTCAAGCGGCGGACTAAGGACCTGGTGGCGCCTGACCTTCCCGCCAAGCAGGAACAGACCCTGGCCGTCGAGCTGCATCCACGTCACCGCAAGCTCTACGACACGCACCTCCAGCGCGAACGGCAGAAGATCCTCGGCCTGATCGATGACTTCGACCGTAATCGCTTCACGATCCTGCGCTCGATCACCCTGCTGCGTCAGCTCAGCCTCCACCCCGGCCTCGTCGAGGACCGTCACGACAGTGTCCCGTCCGCGAAGCTCAGCATGCTCGTCGAGCAGCTCGAGGATGTCGTCGGCAGCGGTCACCGAGCGCTTGTGTTCAGTCAGTTCACCAGCTTCCTGGCCAAGGTCAAGACACACCTGGACCCGGAGGGGATCGGCTACTGCTACCTCGATGGGCGTACCCGCCGGCGCGATCGCGTCCTTGAGCGCTTCAGGGAAGGCGAGGACCCGGTCTTCCTGATCAGCCTCAAGGCCGGTGGGTTCGGCCTGAACCTGACCGAAGCCGACTACTGCTTCCTGCTCGACCCCTGGTGGAACCCAGCCACCGAGGCTCAGGCAATCGACCGCACGCACAGGATCGGCCAGACCCGTCCGGTGATGGTCTACAGGATGATCGCGGCGAACACGATCGAGGAGAAGGTCGTCGCCCTCGCAGCCCGCAAGGCCGCACTGTTCCGAGGGGTCATGGACGACGGCGACCTCTTCGCCTCCAGCCTCACCGCGCAGGACATCGTCAGCCTGCTCGGCTGAGCGTGGTGCGGCAGCCGATGAACGCATCCGCCGTGCGGCGGCCGCGTCGGGCATCAGCATGAGCGCGTTCGTGGAGCGCGCGGCGTCCACCGCCGCCGATGCGGTGCTGGCTGACCGCAGGGAGTTCCTGCTCGGTCCTGAGGACTGGGAGCGGTTCGTCGAGGAGCTGGAGCGCCCGGCGCGCGACCTGCCGGAGCTGCGGCGCGGTCTCGAGCTGCGTGAGCGTCTGATCGAGTCGTGAGCGCTCTGCGGATCGCGCCCCTCGGGCGCGGTCACCGGCTCGATGCGTTTGACAGCGGCGCTCAGGAGCTCGACGACTGGCCGTCGACCGGTCCTTGCAAGGCCAGGGATATGGCCGGGCGCTGGTCGCCGATGGCGCTATTCGGGCTCTCCAGGCCGCGGATCTTGTCGGCGCTCGCGGGATGCTCGTACACGCGCGGGACGATCGCGCTGCCGGCTTCCACGAGCGGCTCGGGTTCGCGCCCTCGCCGACTGATCCGCTGCATCTCATTGTTCTGATCAAGGATCTGCGGCGAGCCTTCGGCTGATTCGGCGAGCTCCGTTGGCCCCGGCTCAATCAGACCGCTGCGTTGGATCGGGCGATACTCGTCTTCGTGCAGAGGTCCGGACCTAGCACGGGAGCGAGCCGACGTGGGTGCCGGCGGATCCGCGGTCCCGGTCCCGGTCCCGGTCCCAACGAAACGCGGCGCCGTGCTCCGTATATGCGTTTATATGTGCCAGCACATAAGCGCATATACACGAGACAGGCGGCCCGCAGCCACCGATTTCCCGCATGACCGCGTGACGTCTGCCCGGGAATCTATGATCTTATGTGTCTTCTCATATAAAGTCACATGAACCGCGGCGACAACCCATACACCCCGGGCGCCGGCTGGAAGCCCCGCAAGCTCGCCGGGCGAGAATCCGAGCTCGACCAGTTTCGGGTTCTGCTGGACCGCATGGGCCGCGGCGACCACGAGCCGAGCCTGATCTTTACGGGGCTCCGCGGGGTCGGCAAGACGGTTCTGCTGCTCGAATGCGAGGCGCTCGCGAGAGAGGCGAGCTGGGCGACCCATGATGTCTATGAGGTCGGCACGCAGGCCGACTTTCGGATCACCTTCGCCAAGCTGGCGACGGTCCTGCTGCGCTCCATGAGCCTCAAGCAGCGGATGAAGAAACGCGCCCAGGCCGCCCTCGGCGTAGTGAAGGCGTTCGCCGAATTCGCTCCGCCCGGCTTCAGATTTCGGCTCGAGGTCTCCCCCGCCATCGGTAAGGCCGACTCCGGCGATCCCGAGGAGGATCTCGCTGATCTGCTCGACGAGATCGGTCAGGTCGCGCTCGCCGGCGCCACGGGCGCCGTCTTCCTGATCGATGAGCTGCAGAACCTCGACCCGCTCTCGCTCGCGGCCATCTCGATGGCTTTCCAGCGCATGGTCAAGAAGAGCCTTCCGGTTGCGCTCGTGGCGGCAGGCCTGCCGTCGGTCTCGGACGGGCTGTTTGCGGCGAAGGGCTACTCGGACCGGCTGTTCAACCACTATGAGCTCGACCAGCTCTCACGCGCAGCCGCCAGGACCGCGCTGATCGGCCCCGCGGCCGTCCTCGGCGTCGACTACACCCGGGACGCAATCGAGTACATCCTCGACGAAACCCAGGGCTACCCGTACTTCATCCAGGAATACGGGCGCGTAACGTGGAACGAATGCGAGAGCTCCCCGGTCGACCTCGATGTCGTGCGCGTAGTCAGAGAATCCGTCAGGGAGCGACTCGCCGACAACTTCTACGGTCGCCGCTTCAACCAGGGCACTGACACCGAGCAGCGCTACATGGCGGCGATGGCATCACTCGACGGCGAGGGGCCATTCCGCTCAGCCGCCGTCAGCGCCGCCTACGGAGCGAAATCCACGACCGGCACCTCGCTGCAGCGCGACGGGCTGATCAAGAAGGGACTCATCTGGAGCCCACGAAGAGGGCAGGTCGCGTTCACCGTTCCGCGCTTCGGGGAGTTCATCCGCGAGTTCTATCCGCTGGAGGAGCTCGACTGAGCCCCGCGCCGGCCCGGTCGGCCCGAGAGCTCACAGCAGTCCAAGGCTCTGCTTCAGCGCGCGAATCTTCGCGGCAGCCGCCTCGACCCGGCTCGCGCTGAGCGTGCCGCTGCGCAGATCCTGGCTGAGGATCCGATATGCGCCGGTAGCCGCCGACTCGGTCTCGGCGTACATCACCAGGTCCAAACCGGCATTGATCGCGGTACGGGCCGGCGCCGCCTGACGCGAACGGGCACGGCCGCCTCCCGGGCGCTGATCGGCCCAGGCCAGGCAGGCGTGCTCGTCCCGGCAAACACGACGGCACTGGCGACCGCATTGATCGGCCTGCTCGGCAACACCGCAGCCCGCGCGAGGCTCGGGACAGTCGGACACGCACGCTACCGCGAGCGCTACACAGGGGAACGGGCGCTCCAGACCCACCTAGACGTGTTCGCCGCCGTCATCGCGGTGCGGAGTGCTTGCCCGTCAGGGGCTCGCATGGCGAGGGACCTGGCGAACACTCAGTCGCGGTAGGCACGACCGCGTGGTAGCACGCGAGTAACGAGAATGAGCTGCTCGTCGTCCCGCGTAAACCGCACGCGCCAATCGCCGACCCTGAGCCGCCATTCGTCGTCGGAGCCCACCAGCCTGACGACATCGCCCACAGGAGGATCGCCGACGAGGCGATCGAGCGCCTCGACGATCCGCCGTTGCACCGGCCGGTCGAGACGTCGCATGTCCCGCATCGCCCGGGGCGTGAAGACCCAGCCGTCGCCTGGCTCAAAACTCAAGCGAACTGGCGCCGGATCTCTTCGGCGGAGATGACCTCGCCCCGAGCGATCTCGGCCCGGGCCTCAGCAACGCCTGCTTCTTCTTCTGGCGTTACGGGCTCGTCGTCCAGGGGGGCGTTGTCGAGAAGAACGCTCAGCGGACCGGTACGCCGATCAAGCAGCCGCAGGGCCTCAGCGGCTTGTTCCTCAGTGAGCAATTCGATCCGCTCCCGCAGTTTCTCCTTGGCGGTCATCGCTCTTGAATGGTACGGCCAGGCGACCGTCGGATCTCCCGGGTCGCACATACAGATTCCGCGCATGCACAGGTTCTTCGACCGCGCGGGGCGCCGGCAGCTTGCGATAGCGCTGCCCACGATGTGGCCTGCCGCCAATAAACACGACGTCGGTACCCCGAATCGCCTGATTTGGCGGCTCATAGCCCAGGCCATTGACCGCCTGAGGAACAAGCGGCACCCATAGCCGGGCTATCGCTGGGCCAGCTACTCGCTGATCCGTCCCGAGTTCGCGATTAAGCAAGGCTCGCCGATCTCACTGATCGCCGCCCGGAGCGTGGACTACAGGCCGCCAACTGATTCGAGCAGATCGCTCGGGACCAGGACCGTCTCCTGGCCCCCCGGCGTCGAGACCGACCCAGCAACGGTCGCCCTCCACCGCAGCGGCGTCGAAATGGCGCTGACGACGGGCAGGTTCGTGGTGTGGCTTTGCAGCGGAGCGTTGGATGGCGCTGGTCAGGTCCGGTAACCGACAGCGTGGTCCGAGGAGCGTGGTTGACCCCGGGGGTTCGGTCGACACTGAAGCGAACCAAGGTTGAGGTATCATGGACGACGCTGCGTCCGGATACTTGAGGAAGGGACGGAGCGAGGTAGGAATGGCCAGACGTAAGTGAGCGGGTGGAGGGCCCGAGCGCGATCACGGCGGGTCTGCGGCCTGCGTGCTCCAGCTGGCACCGGCGGACTGATGGTGTTCGCCACACTCAGCTCCTAGCCCGGACCCCAGCGCCGTCATAAGGAGAAGCATGCGAACCATCGAACGACCTCGGCGCTATGTGTCACCCTACGGGTTGGCTCTGCTTCGCCCGCTGTTGCGCTATAGCGAATCGCGGGAGGCGCACGTCCTGCGCCTGGTGGGAAACCGCGTCGGACCGGTGCTTCGGCCCGATCGCCGACGTGACCGGCGACATCACCCCAACACGTATGCGGGCACTGACCGGCGCCAGCACCGCGCCTGAGGGCTTGGGTCCTGAGACGTTCAGGACCGGGAAGTCGAGCCTAATCGGGCGCCGCGAAGATCCTATGCTTCTATTATTCAGCGCTGAATTGCCTCTGATCAGCGCGATCACGCCGGCAGCGCTCGGCGGCTGAAACTTGTCTCGGCTCCTTCTGGGCGCGACGGGTGGCGCCGCGAGATCTGAACGCGGTGTGGCGAACGGCCCGATTAGGCGCCCGGGACTGACGGTAATTCTCCCCATCCTCGTGATCGGCGCGATCGGGACGGCGGCGGCGGTGATCGGCCGCGAGAGTGATACCGAGTTCATCTTTCAGCAGCGCAACTTGGCAGCACTCACGCCGGCGGTGCTCGAGCACTTCGTCGCCTCAGCGCCGGATCCGCGCCCCGGGATGGGACGTCGCCGCGGCGCTCGTGCCCTTTGCTCGTCCAATGGTGCCGGAGAACTCCGCAATCCCTGGGTCTGCACGGTGAGCTATCCAGTCGGGGCGAGCGTGGTGTATCGGGTGACGGTCAGCCCGACGGGTAAGGTGGACGGCAGCAACCGCGACGGCTCGCTCGTCGTGTACGGATGCTGTGTGCGTTTACGCGAATCCCAGTGATTAGAGGTTCGAGATCGCCAGGACCCCGGATTGCAGGGCGCCCACGAGCAGGTCGGGTGCCACTTGCCCCCAGCCGCGCGGACCGGCTGTGCGCGAGAACGCGGCGACCTCGTCCTGAACGATCGGCTCCAGCGGGATCATGCGGAGCGCCCGCCGGGCGGTCGGCCTAGGGTCGAGTCCATTCTCGGCAAGTGCGATCGCGAGGCCGTACTCATAGTTCCAGTTGTTCCGCTCGTAGTCCACGGCCTTCCGCGCAGCCTGAAGGCCTTGGGCCGGGAACCCGAGCTGGAGGTCGCAGACGCTGATGACCTCGTACGCCTCGGGGCGGACGGCGAGGAGCGAGATCGAGGAGAAGGCGTCCTGGCGCGCCTCGACGCAGTTCCCGGCCGCCAGCTCCGCTCCACTCGCCCGCAAGCGCCCGTAGGACACACCGATCAGCAGCGGCGCCACAGCGAGTACGAGCCAGCCGACAGCGATCAGGTTCCGGCCTCTTAGCTCCCCTTGGTGCGTACCGGTGGGTGCCTCGGCGGAGGCGAGCGCCGCGCCCGCGGCGATGAACAGCCATATCGTCGCCGCCGGCATCTCCCAGTCCCAGTCGACGCCCACATGAATCGCCCATGCGAGCCCAGCAGCGAACAGCGCCGCGTAGACGGCCCGGTCAGGGCCCCGGATCCTGATCGCGAGCAGGACCAACACTCCGAGGATGACGATCGCGAGCGGAATGATTCCAGCTAGTCCAAGTTCCGCGAGCGTCTGCACGTAGAGCGAGTGTGCGTCGGTGGTCGATTCGGCGATCTTCCGGTGCTGCTCGAAGTACATCTCGTAGGTGCCGGCGCCGTAGCCGAGCAGCGGCCGCTCGCGGAAGGCGTCGAGCCCTACGCGCCAGAGCTCAATCCGATTCTGCGCTGAGACGGTGGTCAGCCGGTTGCGCGTCAGCGTGCCAGTTGCGGTCTTACCATGGGCGAACTGGTTGAACTCGCGGCCGATGAAACCCGAGAGAGCTAACGCGAGCAGCGCGACGATCGCGGCGAGCGCCACCGCACCAGCGCCGGCACCTCTTGGGAGCTTCGGGCGGGGGACTCGGGAAAGCGCCCTGATGATCCAGCCGTCTGGCAATAACATCACCGCGCGTAGGACACCGGCCACGATCATGCAGACGCCGACCGTCACGGCGACGTGGTGTCCCTGTGCCACAGCACCCGGCGAAGTCGGCGTGCTGGTGGCGAGCAGCTCGGCCGCGTATGCTGCGTGCAAGGCGATCGCCGTAGTCGGAATGAGTGCGACCGCGGCTCCGATTACCGCGCGCGGCCGTCCGAGCAGGAGATACGCGACCACACCGATTATCGCAACGCCGATCGCGCCCCTCGAGAACGTCAGCAGCAGTGTGGCTGCTGTGGCGGGAACGAATACGGCGCCCGCGACCTGCCAGACGGGATGCTCATCTTCGTTCGCTGCAAGATGCAGCAGGAGGATCGACGCGATCGCGGCCAGGAGCCCTTCGGCGTTCCAGTAGGTGAGGGGGTAGTTCAGCCGGTTGGCGTAGAAGCCGGCCGAGGTTGGCAACAGGTGGGGGAGCAACCGCGACACGAGACCGGCGAGTAAGACCGCCGTCATCCCTGCAGCCAGCGCCCGGGTCAGCCAGCGGAGCCGCGCGGGAGTGCGTGGCAGCGAGCCGAACAGGGCAAATGCGAGCAGATAGAGCAGCGTGCGGTCGTAGTCATCCAGGGCCAGAGCCGTGTCGTGAGACCACAGGCCGGACGCCAGCTGCACGACCGCGTAAGCCGCGAGTGCGAGCAGCAGAACGCCGAGCGCCCGGTTGTAGCCTGCGAAGGGATGCTCGGCGAGCGTCGTCCGCGCTACGAGTCCGGCCGCGAATGCGATCGCCGCCAGGCCGGTCGAGTTCGGGAAGAAGCCGCCCTGGTTGAACGAGAGGTAGAGAATCGAGGCGGGCGCCAGGCCGATTAGCGCGACCAATCCGAGCCGGCCGAGGAATCCTCCGATCGCCGTCGACGGTTCGGCTTCGAAGTCGGCGTGCTCCGGAACGGTGGCCGCGCCCGAAGCGGTCATGCCTGAGTTTGAAGCTCGCGGCGCAGCTTCTCGAGCGCCCGAGAGATTCGTTTCTCGACCGCGCTTTCCTTGTCGCCGAGCACGCGCGCGACTTCGCGGAGCGTCAGGTCCGACCCGAACCGCAGCGCGATCGCTTCTCGCTCGTCGTCATTCAGCCTGGCGAGGGCTTTCGCGAGCAGGTCTCGATCTTCGACGGCTCCGAGCGCGTCGTCGTCGAGCGTCCGGGTCTCATGCGCGCCTACCCGCTCGAGCGCGCCGACCTCGACGCTTCGGCGCCGCGCCTGATCTCGGACCAGGTTAATTGCGATCGCGTATAGCCAGTTCTTCTCGGTGCCCCGCCTGGGGTCGAACCGGACCCGGCCGCGTAACGCCCGCTCGAATGTGTCTGCGAGCAGATCCTCGGCGAGCTGCCGGTCGCCGGTCCGGTAGACAAGAAAGGCGAACAGCGGCTCGGCGTGGACCTGGAACAGCCGCTCGAAGGCTGAGTTCCCCAACCGGCTCATATCTACGAAGATTCTGGCAGCCGCCGATGCGCAGCGAGCTGCCAGAACCTAAGCGGGCGTCTACTCAGTGGTGAAAGCGACTGTGGCTATCGCGGCCGTGGTTATCGTGGCCGTGGCCGAACCCGTGATGGTGGTGCCGTGGTGGCGGTGGGGGCGGCGGCGGCGGTGGTGGTGGCGGCGGTGGTGGCGGTGGTGG
>Ga0302325_10004934_pt1 | contig 30693 bp, 27 predicted proteins | sample Palsa_T0_2_FD_201948 | JGI IMG/M metagenome (GOLD analysis project Ga0302325, IMG submission 201948) | Peat permafrost microbial communities from Stordalen Mire near Abisko, Sweden - Palsa_T0_2 | ecosystem: Environmental > Terrestrial > Soil > Palsa > Peat permafrost | place: Sweden: Abisko... | reverse complement strand
GACCGCTGCCCGAAGCGGTGGCGACGTAGTCGGCGGCGGAGCCATCGGACAGATGCGCAGTCAGCGTCATTTCATCGGAGTATCCGCCGGCGTACACATAGAGTGTGCGCGTGGTGGTGTCCGCCGGTACGGTGAAGGAAAAGCCTGCACCCAGGGCAGAGTTGGCAAAGATGTAGGCATCATCACCGGAGTCGCTGGCCAGCGGCGTGCCATCGGTCCAAGTCACATTTCGGGATGCATTGTGCGACTGCCCGTAGACGCCTGATCCGATTGTGGTGACGTTGCTGATCTGTGAGCCGCCGGTGGCCTTGTGATCGAAGGCTCCATAGACCTCGCCGGTTCCCCAGTGGGCCCAGTCGGAGGTGCCCAGGGTGGTGAGATTGTAGCTGGCGGCGGCAGCGGCTTGTGAGCCGACCAGAGAACCCGCGCCGGGAACGGGAATATTGACGCTGAACGTATCCAGGCTGCTGACCGGCAGCGCGAAGTTGCCCGAGGTGTCGGCCACCTGATTGGACTCAAGGGCGATGGTGTAGGATCCGTCGCTCGAATTGGACCATTCGCCGCCGGGGGCGGGAACGGAATAGGTGGCGACAACGGTGGGGCCGTTGGCCAAGCCGGTGCTGACGAGCGTCGCTTCCTGGCTATACCCGCTGCCGGTGACCACGAGATTGCTGTTGCCCAGAGTAGAAGCGTTGACCGCGACGTTGTCGGAATAGGTAACGGTGAACTGATAAGCGGCGCTGGTGGCGGCGGTAAGGGTCGGCGCGCTGGTTACCTTGGCCGTCGGCGGTGTGGTGTCCGCAACCGGCGCTCCGGCCAATGCCGCCGCAATCAGTTCAACTGCGCCGTTGACGCCGTTGACATCACTGGTGTTCACGAGACTGACCGTGAGGATCTGACCGGCCGATGCCGCATGGTAAGTGATGGTGTAGAGATTGGTGTACAAACCGCTGCCCGAAGCGGTGGCGACATAGTTCGAGGCGGAGGTATCGGAGAGTTGGGCAGTCAGCGTCATCTCATCCGAGTAGCCGCCGGCGTAGACGTAGAGTGTGCGCGTCGTCGTATCTGCCGGGACGGTGAAGGAATAGCCTGCGCCCAACGCGGAGTTGGCAAAGATGTAAGCATCGTCGCCGGAGTCGCTGGCCAGGGGGGTTCCATCGGTCCAACTCACATCTCGCGATGCATTGTGGGATTGCCCGTAATTGCCTGATCCCAGTGTCGTAACGTTGCTGATCTGGGACCCGCCGGTGGCCTTGTGATCGAACGCTCCGTATACCTCGCCGGTTCCCCAGTGAGCCCAGTCGCTGGTCCCCAGAGTCGTCAGGTTGTAGCCGGAAGCGGCGGTTGCCTGCGAGCCGGTCAGTGAACCATTGACGACGGTATTGGATGTGACGGTGAGCGGGGCGGTGATCGATTCGTAGGTATAGCGCGTGTTCCCCGCGGCGTCGGTGATCTTTGCGCACAGCCAGTAAGTGCCGGGCGCAACGCCCGCGGTGGACAATGTGGCGCTCGCCTTCGTGATGATCCCCGTCTCGGGCAGATTCACGCTGCCGAGCGTATCGGCGAAGGTGTTGTTGTAGGGATTGCGATCCGTGTCGAGGTAGAAGGTGATCGTGTCGGCGCTGCCGCGGTCCTCGTGGAGATAGCTCACTTGAATGGAGTTGCCGGTGGATATCGTGTTCCCGCTGGTGATCGTCAGATCGGTGGCATTGCCCCACTGCGTGCCGACCTGTCCGGCTGCCGTGCGCGCACCGGTGCCGCCCGAGGCTGCCCAGACACCGCTGAGCGGGCGGGCTGCGCCGACCAGATCGGTGTAAATGAATCCGGTTGCATCGCGCGCGGGCATCGTCGGCGTGTCGCCGTACCACTCGCTGTAGATTGGACCATCGCCGCCTTCGGTGCCCGTGAGATTGATCGTGCCGTCGTAATACCCAGTCGGGGCCTCGTGCGCGCTGGTGTATCCGGCATCCTCGCTGTCCAGCCAGTACACGTTCAGGTTATAGGCCCCGTCCACCGGCTGGCCCTCGCCAACCGAGCTGTTGGTTCCGTCATTCCGCCAATAGTCATCAACAAATGCAACGTTGTCGTAGATGGTGGACGGAGGGTCTCCTTGCGCGGCGAGCGGGTCGGGGTCGAGTTCTGTTTCCTGGTCGACCCAGATGCCAGCCTGACCGAGCGTATTGTTCATCTGGTCCAGGATTCCACACCCCCGACTCAGGCCGATTTCATGAATGGGCAACGATGCCAACAGAATACCGTCGACCGGCGTGCTCATCAGGTAATTGGCGAAAACGGTGCCGATCACCTCCGACGGATAGCTGACGTTTGTGCTGATGCTGTAGTAATTGAGCAGGACGATAATCTCCCCGCTGCTGCTTGTCTGAGGCGTACCGGTGCCGGCAACCTGCGTGATCGACGGAATCAGTGTGCCGACCGCATTGGCATTGAGAGAAAGGATGAACTGCGGAACCAGCCCGCCGATCCGGGTGGTCAGATCGTTGGCCATCGTCTGCATCCACGTGTTGTCAGGACCATTCCTGCCCGTTGCCAGAAGCGTCACACCGGCAAAAAGCGTCCGGGGCTCCAACGATTCGACGAACAAGCGATTCATGATCTCCACCTCTCCAGTTGGCGAGCAATCGAACTTATGAGGTCAGTTTGGCAGCGTCGCGTTTTCCGGCTCACCCTCATCTTGGAGGTCAAGTGCTTTTCGTGAGCGATTGAGCAACCAGAGCTCTTTGAACGTGCGGAGGATGACGCGGAGATTAGCGCCGGTGGGAGTTCCCGCGCGGCGGGGATAATGCGGAACAGGTGTTTCTTCCCAGGGAATACCAGCGTTTTTCAAGGCGAAAAACATTTCGCCGTTAATGAGGGCGCCGGTGGCAAAGACGGGGCGGATCGTACTCCAGATAGATCGCCGGAAGAGTTTCATCCCGCAATTCAAGTCGATTGGGTGAACGCCCAGCAGCGTGCGAATCAGCATGCTGTAGAGTTGGCTGTAGAGTCTGCGCTGAAACGAGTCGGCGCGTCGTTCCCGAAACCCAGTCACGTAGTCTGCCCGCGCAGTCAATGCCACGAGCCGGGCGATGTCCCGGGCCTGGAACTGTCCGTCGGAATCCATGAAGGCGATCCACTTCTTCGTTGCCTGATCACATCCCGAACGGACCGCGGAGCCGTATCCCAGATTTCGTTCGTGGTGAACGACCCGCAGGTTGGGCATTTCCGGCTGGAGATCGCGCAGCACGGCAAGGGAACCATCGACCGAACCGTCATCGGTAACGATGATTTCACCGTCGATGCTTGCTTCAGAAAGCCAGAGCTGTGCCGAGCGAATGGTCTGCTCGAGGTTGGCTTCCTCGTTGTAGCAAGGGAGCACGAGCGACAGGCTGAGCGCCGTCGTGGAGGCTGGCCTGTTGCCGCCTTCACGTTGCGATCGTGCCAGCGCAGCACCGGCATGTACAGGGTTTGTCTCGGAGTCGTCGCGCACCGTGTCCGAACTGGTACTCAGGTTTATTTTTGCGACAGGCACTTTCACTCTCCAGCAAGCAATCCGGGATACATCCAATGACCCGTCATGATACCGGCACGGCAAGAGGCTGCTTCAGCAAAAAACGGATTGCCCGCCCCAGCTTGCGGTGGAGGGGAGAACACTTTCCGTTTATTCCGCGTGATTACTTCACGACTGCCGTCCATGACAAACGATTCGCTCATCAATTTGAGCCATGCGGTTCGCGGGATATGACCCGGGCGAGAACGCGCAGGATTGGTGTGGGGAAGGTACACGACGAAAATCATCATGTCCAGACTCAGGTTTTTCTGCGGGCAGGATTCGATTATCCGACCAGGGCGGCGGCAATGAGATCAACGCTGCCGCTGGTGCCGTTGACGTTGCTGGATTTCACGTAGCTGATCGTCAGCGTCTGGCCGGCTGATGCGGCCTTGAACGTGATGGCGTAGAGGTTCGTGTAGAGGCCGGTGCCGGAAGTGGTGACCACGTAGTCGGCGGCAGAACCATCGGAGAGATGCGCGGTCAGCGTCGCGCCGCTGGAGTATCCGCCGGCGTAGATGTAGAGCGTCTCTGTAGTGGTGCTGGCCGGCACGGTGAACGAGTAGCCCGCGCCCAGCGCGTTATTGGCCCAGATGTAGCTGTCGTCACCCGAATCGGTGGCCAGGGGTGAGCCGTCAGTCCAACTGACGTCTCTGGATGGATCGGACCACGAGCCATAGCTGCCCGAGCCGAGCTCGGTCACGTTGCTGATTTGCGAGTTGCCCGTGGCCTTGTGATCGAAATTGCTGGCGACGTTGCCGGTGCCCCAGTGGGCCCAGTCGCTGGTGCCCAGCGTCGTGAGGTTGTAGCTGGAAGCCGCGGTCGCTTGCGAGCCGGCCAGTGAGCCGGTACCGGCAACCGCGGGAATATTGACGGTAAACGTGCCAAGGCTGACGACGGGCAGAGCGTAGTTGGCCGATGTGTCCGCCACCTGATTCGCCTGCAATGCGATGGTGTATGTCCCGTTGCTGGCAACGGCCCACCCACCGGTTGGGGCCGCAATGGAATAGATTGCCACGACGGTGGATCCGTTGGTCAACCCGGTGCTCACGAGCGTGGCCTTCTGGCTGTAGCCGGTGCCGGTGACCAGGAGATTGTTGTTGCCGACAGTTGCCGCGTTGACCGCGACGTTATCGGAATAGGTGACGGTGAACTGATACGCGGCGCTGGTGGCGGCGGTAAGTGCCGGCGCGCTGGTTACCTTCGCCGTCGGGGGTGTGGTGTCCGCAACCGGCGCTCCGGCCAGCGCGGCGGCGATGAGATCGACGCTGCCGCTTGTGCCGTTGACGTTGCTGGATTTCACGTAGCTGATCGTCAGCGTCTGGCCGGCTGATGCGGCCTTAAAGGTGATGGTGTAGAGGTTCGTGTAGAGGCCGGTGCCGGAGGAGGTCACGACGTAATCGGCGGCGGAACCATCGGAGAGATGCGCAGTTAACGTTGCGCCGCTGGAGTATCCGCCGACGTAGACGTAGAGCGTTTGCGTGGTAGTGCCGGCCGGCACGGTGAACGAGTAGCCCGCGCCCAGCGCGTTATTGGCCCAGATGTAGCCGTCGTCACCCGCGTCGGTGGCCAGTGGCGAGCCGTCGGTCCAACTGACGGAGCGAGACGGATCGAAATAGGATCCTTCGCTTCCGGAGCCGAGGACGGTGACGTTGCTGATTTGTGATCCGCCGCTGGCTTTGTGATCGAATGCTCCGTAGACGTCGCCGGTGCCCCAGTGGGCCCAGTCGCTGGTTCCCAGGGTCGTGAGGTTGTAGCTCGCCGCAGCGGTGGCTTGCGAGCCGACCAGTGCGCCAGTACCGGCAGCGACGGGGATATTGACCGTAAACGTGCCGAGGCTGGCGACAGGCAGCGCGTAGTTGGCGGAGATGTCGGCCACCTGATTTGCCAGCAATGCGATGGTGTATGTCCCGTTGCTGGCAACGGCCCACCCGCCGGTGGGAGCCGGGATGGAATAGGTGGCCACGACCGTGGAGCCGTTGGTCAGACCGGTGCTGACCAACGTAGCGGCCTGACTGTAGCCGCTGCCGGTGACCAGCAGATTGTTGTTGCCGATCGTTGCCGCGTTGACCGCGACGTTATCGGAATAGGTGACGGTGAAGGTGTATGCCGCACTGCTGGCAGCCGTGATGGAGGGCGCGCTGGTCAGCGAGGCCGTGGGTGGACTGGTGTCGGCGACCGACCCTGCGGCCAGGGCGGCGGCGATGAGATCGACGCTGCCGCTGGTGCCGTTGACGTTGCTTGATTTCACGTAGCTGATCGTCAGCGTCTGACCGGCCGAGGCAGCGTTAAACGTGATGGTAAACAGAGTTGTGTAGATGCCCGAGCCGGAAACGGTTGCGACGTAATCAGCGGAAGAGCCATCGGAAAGATGCGCAGTCAGCGTCGCGCCGCTGGAATATCCACCGGCGTAGACATAGAGCGTCTGTGCCGTGGTGCTCGCCGGCACGGTGAACGAGTAGCCGGCGCCCAATGCGTTACTGGCCCAGATGTAGCTGTCATCTCCGGAGTCGCTGGTAAGGGGCGAGCCGTCGGTCCAACTGACGTCTCTGGATGGATCGGACCAAGCGCCATAGCTTCCCGAGCCGAGTTCGGTCACGTTGCTGATTTGCGAGTTGCCCGTGGCATTGTGATCGAAGTTGCTCGCGACGTTGCCGGTGCCCCAGTGGGCCCAGTCGCTGGTGCCCAGCGTGGTGAGGTTGTAGCTGGAAGCGGCGGTTCCCTGCGAGCCGGTCAGCGAGCCGTTGACGATCACGACCGTAAAACTGCCGATGGATCCGGCGGCCACGTAGCGGCCACTGGTATCGCGCACTTGGTTGGGTTGAACAGAGACTGCGTAGGTGCCGTTGTCACTGGTCGCCCAGCCGCCAGCGGGAGCCGGAATGCTGTAGGTGACAACGCGGGTGTCGGACCCGACGTTTCCATCCACGCCAACGTACGTCGCCAGTCCGGTGAATCCGGGGCCGCTGACCTGCAGGTTGGAACTGCTCAGGGAGGCGGGGTTGATCGGCGCTGCGCCGGCGTAGGTGACGGTGAGGGTCTCGGCATGGCTGGTGGCGGCCGAGATGGTCGCGGGGGATGCCAGAATCGCCACGGGACTGGACGTCACGGTGAGCGGCGCGGTGATCGATTCGTAGGTATACCGCGTGTTCCCCGCGGCGTCGGTGATCTTTGCGCAGAGCCAGTAGGTGCCGGGCGCGACGCCCGCGGTGGACAATGTGGCGCTCGCCTTGGTGATGATCCCCGTCTCGGGCAGATTCACGCTGCCGAGCGTATCGGCGAAGGTGTTGTTGTAGGGATTGCGATCCGTGTCGAGGTAGAAGGTGATCGTGTCGGCGCTGCCGCGGTCCTCGTGAAGATAGCTCGCTTGAATGGAGTTGCCGGTGGATATCGTGTTCCCACTGGTGATCGTCAGATCGCTGGCATTGCCCCACTGCGTACCGACCTGTCCGGCTGCCGTGCGCGCACCGGTGCCGCCCGAGGCTGCCCAGACGCCGCTGAGCGGCCGGGCCGCGCCGACAATCTCAGAGTAGATCCACCCGGTGGCATCCCGCGCGGGCATGCTGGGAGTGTTACCATACCAGTTGCTGTAAATCGGGCCTTCGCCACTCTCGGTCGCGGTCTGGTCGATCGTACCGATGTAGTATCCCGCGGGCGCCAGATGCGGAGTGGAGTAACCGGCGTCGTCGCTATCGAGCCAGTACACGTTGAGGTTGTATGCGCCGTTGACCGGATTTCCGTCATCCTGCTGGCTGACGCTTCCATCGTTTCGCCAGTAGTTGTCGACGAATTCCACATTGTCGTAAATGGTTGAGGGCGGGTCGCCCTGGGCGGCAAGTGGATCGGGATCGAGATAGGTTTCCTGATCGACCCAGACGCCGGCTTGGCCGAGAGCCTGGGTAATGCCGTCAATAATCCCGGCGCCGCGGCTGACGCCAATTTCGTGAATCGGGAGAGACGCCAGATCAATGCCGTCCACCGGTGTGTTCATCAAATAGTTGGCGATCACGGAGCCGATCACGGGCGACGGATAGCTGACGTTTGTACTGATGTTGTAGTAGTCGATCAGCACGATGATTTCGCCACTGCTGCTGGTTTGCGGCGTACCGGTTCCGCTGACCTGGGCAATCGTCGGAACCAGCGCCCCAGTAGTGGGGTTTGCGTTGATCGAGAGGACGAATTGCGGAACCTGCGATGGGCCACCCAGTTGCGCGGTGATAGCATCGGCCATGGTCTGCATCCAGCCGGTGGTTCCGCCAAGTCTCCCCGTGGCCAGAAGAGTCACGCCCGCGAAAAGCCGTCGCGGCTCCAACGATTCAACAAATACTCGACTCATGGGTTTGACCACTCCTTTTCGCAAGCAATCTGCCGGTCGCCGGCTTGGGCTGCTGCGCTATCGCATGCAGTTTCTCGGACGCAGCGCGTCGCATGCAGACATTGCAGCAAGATTCAGTTGTCGGTCACTGGACCATACGCCAGGATCTGGCGAACGCAAACCGGAGCACAGAGGGCCTGAAGCGGAGAGGTGAGGGCCTTTGCTTCATCATCGAATGCGAGTGTGGCCAAAGTTTGTGGCGACCGTAGTTGCGCGCCCCTTCCGTTAGCCCCTGGCTTTGCCGGGGTTAAACCCCGGCAAAGCCAGGGGCTAACGGAGTTGAAAAAAAAACCGGCCACACCCCCCGAATGCTGTGATTTTCCCGTGGACTTCCATTTATCTGCATTGAGCGATGGAATAGCGACCATTTTCGGTCTATGCCGTTTATCCGAACGTGCGCAAAAAGAAACGGAAGCCGCGCCATTGCGACTTCCGTTTTTGTTGCCTTTCGCACTGATGAAGAGTCAATCAGCGGCTTCGTTTTCGGGGCGCGGCTTGGTCCGCAGAACCCCGTCTTCGAGTACGCCGCGAATCTTCATCAGCGCCTTGTTTTGAATTTGACGCACTCTCTCTTTCGTGACGCCGATGATTTGTCCGACTTCTTCCAGCGTCAGCGGGCTTTCTTCCTGCTGCTGCCAGTTGAATCGACGGCGAATCACCGTCTCCTCGACGCTGGAGAGATCGGCCAAATTGCGATCGACGATCGCCTTCAGTTCGTCGATGCAGTCATCTTCGACCGCACCGCGCCGGCGATCCTGCCAATCGCTTTTCTCCATGTCCGGCTCAAACTCAACCGGAAACCGCGTGCGGTGCCGCGCGCTCTTCAGGGCCGTCCGGCTGAACGCTTTGAGAATCGCGCGGCAGGCATACGTCGAGAACTTGAAACCGCGATCGACATTGAATTTGTCCACGGCGCGGATCAGCGCCATGTTTCCTTCACTGACGATCTCGGCAAAATCGACATCGCCAAGCCGGGTGCGCTTGGCCATAGCCAGCACCAGCGCGAGATTGGTCCGCACCAGGTACTCGCGGAAGTGCTCGAACTTGCGATGCCATTCCTCCACCTGCTCCGCCCGCTCGCGGGTGAGCCCGTCCTTGGCAACCAGCTTCTGCAGCCGGCTCAGACGCAGCTTGCAGTAGTTGAACCGGAGGAACATCAGCCGCTCTTCCTGCCCTTTCATCAGCTGAGGCGCGCCGGCGATCGAGACGTCCACCGCTTCGTCGCGGGTCGGCTGGTACCAGCTCGTCATTGGAAGCTGCGGCTCAACTTCAAAGTCAAACAGCTCCTTTTCGATATTTCTGCGGCGAAAAATGGGACTGTCCATAAAGGCGAAGGACTGCAAAAGCAGCTCTTCGACCTTGCGCCGCAGAACACGCGGGATCGGCGTTGCGCCGCCCCGACTCAATTTCTTAACTTCTGCAACCGTGGCCATGCTCGGCCTCACTTTCAGCTACCCCTAACAACACAACCGTTCGTCGGCACGATTTATTCTACTCCCACCCGATTTCCACCACAGCTTCCAAAATCTCATATCGGAACCCTATCAGGTCATAATTTTTTATGCGCCCGGCGCTTAAATGTTGCACACGAGCGGAAACGTACCCACCTGATCTGCGATTCGGGCGACCTATCGGCATGAAGGTGGGCATTCGTCGTTGAGTAACAATAATGATACCATTGCCACTGACCTCCTTACCTTTGCCTCAGACAGCCCATGCGTAAGCTCTGCCTCGGCGGCTCTTTTAACCCCATTCACCACGCCCACTTGCTATGCGGGTTGGCCGCGATGGAGCAACTCGCCTTCGACCGCCTCGTCCTCATCCCCAGTGCGATCCCGCCACTGAAGCAGGTGGCTGCCGATATGGCATCCGCAACCGACCGCTTCGCCATGTGCAAACTCGCCGCGGAAGGGGTGCCCAGCCTCGAAGTCGATGGCATCGAACTGGAGCGCACCCTCCCAAGCTTCACCATCGATACCACCCGCCAACTTAGACAACGTGGATGGCAAAACGTCAGTTGGCTGATCGGGGCCGACGCCATCCAGCAACTCCCCCATTGGCACGAATTGCCGTCGCTGCTGCGCGAGGTCAACTTCATCGTCATGGGCCGCCCCGGTTGGACAATCGACTGGCAGAGGCTGCCAGCTGAAGTCCGGCACCTGGAGCGATCCCTCGTGACCGTGCCGCAGATAGAAATCAGCGCCACGCAAATCCGCCGGCGCGTGCGCGACCGGGTGCCCATCGACTTCATGACCCCTCCGGCGGTTTGCGATTACATTCACGAGCATGAGCTCTATGAGCTTCTATGACATCGCGTATGCAACCGGGCTGATGCTGGCTGCTCCGTATTGGCTGATCATCCCCAAGGCGCGCCGTAAGGTGCTCGGTGCGCTCCGCCAGCGGATGGGAAAATCCGCCGCAGATTCACGCCCGGATGGGGTACCCTTCCCATCAATCATGATCCATGCCGTCAGCGTCGGTGAACTGAACGCTACGCCGGCACTCATCTCTGCGCTCGCTCGCACCCGGCCGGAACTGCATTTTGTCATCAGCACGACCACTAATACTGGCACCGATCGCGCTCGAGAGCTTTTCGGCACTGACCCGCGCATCACGCTCATTCGCTTTCCGCTGGATTTCAGCTTCGCTGTGCGGCGCGCGCTCGACGAGCACCATCCCACCGTCGTCGCCCTGATGGAACTGGAGGTCTGGCCGAATTTCATCGCCGAGTGCAAACGCCGCAACATCCCGGTGCTGATCGTCAACGGCCGGCTCACCCCCAACAGTTTCCGGGGCTACCGCCGCCTGCGGCCACTGACGCGCGGTATGTTCCAGTCGCTGGCATATGTCGGCGCTCAGGACCAGACGTATGCGACCAGATTTATCCAAGTTGGCACACCCCCCGACCGCGTCTTCGTCACCGGGACGATGAAATTCGACACCGCCCAGATCGGAGATCGCGTCGACGGAGACGAGGAACTCGCCCGCGCATTGGGGCTTTCGCCCGGCAACGAGGCGATTTGGGTCTGCGGGTCCACCGGGCCAGGCGAGGAAGCGATCATCCTCCAATCTTATCGGACGCTGTGCGCGCGTCATCCCGGCCTCCGGCTGGCGATCATCCCGCGACATGACCATCGATTCGACGAAGTCGCAGCACAGATCGTCGCCACCGGAGTTGGGCTCGTGCGCCGCTCCCAAGCAGGCGCAGCGACTTCCGCTGACCAAGTCATCCTCGGCGATACGATGGGCGAACTGCGAAAATTCTACAGCCTGGCGGATGTTGTGTTCGTCGGCCGATCTCTGGTCGATCTCGGCCCACGCCAGCACGGCAGCGACATGATCGAACCTGCGGCTCTGGGCAAAGCCGTTGTCGTTGGGCCCTTTACACACAACTTCACTGACGCGATGCATCAGTTTCTGGCGGCGGACGCCATCCGCGTCGTTCAAGATGCCGCCGGCCTCACTGCCACGATCGACGCCCTGCTCGGCAATCCGCCGCAACGCGCCCAAATCGGCCGGCGCGCCCGCGATGCCGTGCAACGCGGGCAGGGCGCGACGGCGAAGAACCTCGCAATCATTCTGCGCGAACTCGACCGTGCGCTGTCGCGGCCGCGCTAACCGTCGCGCATAATCTGCCGGCGATCCCGCGCCGCATCACCCAACCGGAGCCCACGATGGTTATCAAAGACTCGGAATTTGTCGAACTGACCACGCCGTTCGGCCCCATGCGCACGAACATCTTCCGCCCAGTGGCGGCGGGCAGATATCCCGGCGTGGTTCTCTTCTCCGAAATCTTCCAGGTCACAGGCCCCATCCGCCGAACCGCAGCCATCCTCGCGGGGCATGGGTTTGTCGTCGCCGTTCCGGAAGTCTTCCACGAGTTGGAGCCCGCCCCCGGGAGCATTCTGGCATACGACCAGGCCGGCGCCGACCGCGGCAACGCCCACAAAACCACCAAGGAACTCGCGAGCTACGACGCCGACGCCCGCGCCGTGCTCGATTATCTCAAGAGCCACCCCGCCTGCACCGGCAAACTCGGCTCCGTCGGCATCTGCATCGGCGGGCATCTCTCCTTCCGCTCCGCCATGAACCCCGACGTGCTGGCAGCCGTCTGCTTCTACCCGACCGACATCCACAAACGCGGCCTGGGAAAGGGCATGCACGACAACTCCCTCGACCGCGTCAAGGAAATCAAAGGCGAACTCCTCATGGTCTTCGGCCGCCAGGACCCTCACGTCCCCCGCGAGGGCCGTGCGATCATCTACAGCGCCCTCGCCGACGCCAGCACAACGTTCACCTGGCACGAATTCAACGCCCAACACGCCTTCCTCCGCGACGAAGGCCCCCGCTACGACCCCGCCCTGGCGGCAACGTGCTATGCCCTGGCCATTGAACTCCTCCACCGCAAACTCGGTGAAGGGGATCTGGTCGCCATTGCCGAAGCCGGAAAGCTGGAGTCGAGGCATTGAGACGCGCGCCTACTTCAACCAGCGCAGCGAATCGATGATCCTGTTGTAATCGTTGCGGGCCGCAGACAGTTGATCGGCGGGCATGACGATTCGCAGAATGAAAACGTGATCGCCATGGACGATCAGAGTTGCGATCTCGGCGACGGACACATTTTTTTCCGACCAGCTTGAGCGGAGCCGGCGGGAACGGGCTTTGGGAATCGCTGGAGGAGTTTCTTCATCGATCTTCACGCCGGCATGAGATTTCCTCAGATCGTCCTTGTACCCGTTGACGACCAGCCCCAGGGGGATCATGCCGGGGATGTGTGGCGGAAGATCGGGGATGTCAAGCGTGAACGTTTGCGGACCGGACACAAGACTGAGCACGTAATCGGGATCGGGATGAACCTGCCAGTCAGCGGGATATTCGATGCGGAGCAAGCCGGCGGGATCCTGGAATTCGCTGGGGGCGGTGGCGGGCGCGGTACTCGGCACCGTCGTTGACGCCAGAGCGTTTTGACTTGACGTGTATCGCTTGCTGGTCGAAGCCGCGGATGTACATCCGCGGCTCCGCGCATTTCCAACGCTACGCTCTAAGTTGAGATGCTCGATGGCAAGCCCCGCCGGTTCAGAGCCGAGGGCGATCATGGCAAACACCGCCACGCCGACCCACCGCAGCGTGCATCGGAGCGATTTTGCGCGGCTCGGCGGGCGGTTCATGCGACAGAGTGTACGGCAACCGCCTCTTCTCCGCAGCCGTGGCGACCGTCGCTGGCAACGTGCCGGGCGGGATCGAAATATTCCCAGTGGTACGAACCGCAGCGATTGCGGGAGTAAATCGCCTGGAGGATATTGCTCGGCGGCCGCCCCACGAAGCGGCCGGCGGCGGTGAGCGATTCGAATCGCTGCTTCAACTCCACGCACCATGTGGCTCTGCGTTTCCCTTGCGTGATGTCGGGGTTGTGATTTCCCCGGGCATGTCGTCTGAGATGCGCCGCAACCCTCTGGGCATGTGCCTCGACGCGCTGAGCCCGCCGATCGTGCCAACGCTGGTTTTCGAGAATCTGCTGTTCGTGAAGGCTTGGATAGCGATCCTCCGGACCACCGGCGAACGAGCACATGGACGACTGCTCCGAAGCAATGAGCCTTTCAACGGCGAAATTGCGCATGGCGACCCCAAGTGAGAGCAACATACCAAACATTTACCTAACACTTGCCGCCACAATAGCATCAGAAATGTACTATTCAACTATTACTTTTTTGCCTCCTGTCGCTGGACAGGAGCCGATTTGTTAGGTAAATATATGGACATGGCCCAACGACTGCTCATCAGCGGTGACCGCCTCGCGTCGCTTCGTAATGAGCGATATCTGACTCAGGAAGAGCTGGCGAGCCGGCTGGGGATGTCCACGGCAGGAGTGCGCCGGCTCGAACAGATCGACGTCGGGGGGATGCAAGTCCGCAACTTCCGCCGGCTCGCGGAATTTACCCAGCTCACGCCGGAACAACTCCGCCGGCGGATTGGCGCCCCCGCCGATTTGCATGCCGTGCGGCCCGAACTCGTGGGCGGTCAACCTTCGGCGATGCTACCGAACGCGTCGCTCCCCGTAATCGATGTCGAGCGATTTCACGGGGTGTCGGCCTCCCGCACCGAGGACCGCGCCGGCGTTGAACGCGGAAGGATCCCGGTGCCCGCGGGCAATGGCCGGCGATTCGACGGCGACTGCATGGAGCCGAAATATCAAAATGGGGACGTAGTCGTTTTCTCGGTCGATGCCGCCGAGCGGGAGGGAATCATTGAGGGGCGGAACTATTTCATTCAGTTCGCCGACGGCGAAAACACATTCAAGCGGATTTTTTTTGAGCCATCGGACTTCGATTGGCTGGTGCTGCGCTGCTGGAACGCCAAGTACCCCGCCCGGAGGGTAAAGCGGGCCACGATTCAGCTTCTTGCGCGGGCGGAGTACCGGTTGGTGCCAGACGAGCCCGAGGCAGGGAAGCTCGAATGACAAAACCAGGGCATCGCCGCGCTCCGAAACCAGAATGACGAAACCAGAAACCAGAATCAAGCCCGAATGACCGAATGCCGAAACGCAGTTCGCAAATTTAGAGCGCGCCCAAGGCAACCAACGATTTTGGGGCGCCGTCGGGTCTCCGCCAAGCGGAATAAGCCCTGACGCGCCCCGGGGCGAGAACCCCCACGTCCGCGATTCGTCATTCGGTCATTCGGGCTTCGGGTTTGATTCTGGTTTCTGATTTCGTCATTCTGGTTTCGGAGCGATGCGACGGTCAGGCGCCCAGCACCTGCAGAAGTTCCTTAATCTGCGAAGTCTGCGGATCATCCGGATTCGTCTGCAGGTAGCGATCGAGCCAGAGCGTCGCCGGCGCCGAGAGGCCGCAACGAGCCAGCACCAGCCCCAAATCGCGCTGCAAATGGCTCTGCTCGGGCCAGAGGAGCATTTCCATCTCCAGGATGGCCGCCACGTCGGCGTAGCGGGAAGCTTCCCCGAACACGTTCAACAGGTTCTGCAGCATGCGCGTCAGCCAGTGACGATTTGACGCGGGCCGGAGATATTCGTCGGACCATTCCACTTCGGCGCCGAACATTTCCTGCACGCGCTCGTGCGCCTCGTCAATCGTCACCAGGCGCCCACCGGCGAACGGATCGATCAAACTCTGTGTGCCGTCGGAATCCAGGCCGACAAGAAAATGCCCAGGCAGCCCCACCCCATACACTCGCAGCCCCAGCCGCTCGGCCACCGTCTTATAGACAAGACTCAGCGTGATCGGCAGACCCTTCTTGCGGTTCAGCACCGCCGGAAGGTAGCTGTTGAGGGGGCTGTGATAATCCTCGTTGTCCCCGACGAAGCCCTCTTCATCAAAAAGCACTTCATGCAGATGCGCGAGGATTGCCTGCGGCTGGCGCCCCCGGACGCGCGACCGCACCGTATCCGCATAACGCTGCAGGGTCGCATCCGCAGACGCCACATCGGCATCTTCCAATTGATGCATCGCTATCGCGACCGCCCCATGCACCAGAGCATCGGGAGAGTTGATAACGGAAAGCTGCTGAGAGAGGAGCTTGAACGCAGGCCGCGAACAGCAAAGGGGGAGCGTGGGTTTCATGGGCGTCTCCGCGGGGGCGATACCAGAGTTGGTTATCGTCCACACGCCATTGCTCAATGCACATTCTATGCCGCGCGCAAGAGCGATTCACCTCGCTCTGAACCTGTGCAAGTCCCGGACCGGGGGTCCAACCGTGCGAAGCCATTGGCGAAGCGCGGCGACTCGGCGAGACATTTCATCCTCCACCCTCATAGCGCCCGGATCCGGGCGGCGATTGCGCGCGTCGTTTTTTTCGTGCAGCCCGCCTCATCCGCGAAGTAGCGCCAGCGTGCGACCGCAACGTTGACCTGATCGACAATCCCCTCGGCATCCTTCGGTTTGATGTCAAATTTGCCGGCCAGTTGCAGCACATGCGCCAGCGCAGGCTCGCGCCCTTCCCCCATGACTGTCATCGAATGCTCCCCGCCGGGCCCTGCGGCAAAGCCGATGTCGTACGCTGGCGAGAGAGTCCATTCCCCCGATTCGTTCATGAGGAACGCGAAATTCTTGGCGTGATCATCGCGGTTGTGCGCGGCAACGTTGAACACCATCCGACGAAAGGCCCGGAGCAGGTCCTGATAGTTGCGCGTCAGCAAACTGGTGACTTTCATCAGATCGGCGTAATCAGCAGACGGAACGCGGAAGTTGGAATGGATCAAGTTGCCGAGCGTGTGGACGTGAAAGCGGGCATTTCCAGGTCCGCGGTCAAACCGACGAACGCCGAAGTGGGCGGCGCTCTTCGCGACCTTGAATAACTTGGTTTCCGGGAAATCGATCCCCGCCGCTTTGGCCATGGCGGCGTACGCGAACTCCATCGGCCCGGCATCGCGCCCATCCGCCGTGGCGCTGAACTTTACCATCCAATGTTCAAAGCCATCTGGAAGATCAGCTTCGCCAGAGATAACCTGCTCCCCCTTCATCCCGATCAATATCTTCGGTCGCGCGCCACCGGGCGAGCCGCCGGCGCGCATCAGGGCCGGCAACACCTCGTTTGCCTCGCCGCTCAATATCTGTTGTGCGTTCTTTCCCACCTCGTGCAGATCGATCAGTCGGTCCGAATGTTCTGTCTCCGCCGGCGGGTGATACGTCAGAGCACCCATCGTGCGAAGGCCCAGCCAGGCCAGCCGCTCCAGCGGCGACACCGCGGCCGGGTCCATCCCCCGCTTGCGGAAAACGCGATCCATGATCAGTTGCCCCCAGCTATCGGGCAGCGAATCATCAATGACCCCCGGCAGCGGCGCGAAGGCGCGATCCTCATGCTCGATCAGCCCCGGTCTCAACGGCCACTTGAACGGCGAGATCTGAATGCCACGGCGCAGGAATTCGTGATCGTATTCGAAGTATATCCGCCGATCGGCCTCGGCCAGTTCGCCGACCGTCACCGTGTTCGTCGGCGACCAATGCAGTCGAACGATTAGTTTCCTCACCGAGACCCCCGCTTCCGCCTGGGCCGCGCCGTCCGCGCTTCCAGCTCCGCCATCGTCGCCGCCGGCGGCGGACGCAGCACCTTCTCGAATTCATCGAGCCGCCCCAGCGCATGGCAAATGCGCATGAGGTACTTCAGCGACACCTCTCCCGTCTGCTCAAAACGCCGCAGCGTCGGCAGCGCCACGCCCGCACGCTCGGCCAGCGTGGCCTGCTTCCACCCCAATCCGACGCGCACGTCGCGGATTCTGTCGGCCAGCATCCGCTGCGCGGCGGTGGAAGTGAGAAGCTGAGGAAGATCAACGGGAAACTCACCCATTTGATTACTATCGACATTTTATTACTTACAGTGCTGGTCGGCGATAGTAATCAAATGTTATCACTAAGAAAAGTGCCGCGACTCACCCCCGTGTCGAGGCGGTAGACCAATTCGGCAGTGGGATTGCCACGCGAGGCGAGATTCACACAAATGGGCGCGGAAGGATTCGAACCTTCGAAGGCATAAGCCATCAGATTTACAGTCTGACCCCGTTGGCCACTTGGGTACACGCCCGGAATAAAACGGCTGAGCCACAGTCCGCATTGCCGAGTATACAGGGGGATGTGCGGGTTGGGCAATCGGCGCGCAGGCACGGGCAAATCCGAATGGCGAAGCTGGAATCCTCGAATCAAGCTCGAAGCTCAAATGGAGAAACCCGAAACAAATGCGAACGAGCCGGGCTGCGTCTGGGTTTCGGCATTCGGATTTCGACATTCGGACTTGATCCTGATTTCGAGCTTCGCCATTCGGTCTTTACGCCTGCCGCTCCGCTTGCTCGCCGCCAGTATCGTCGCTACCATCCTTCGCCTTGTCGGCTGACGTCGCGGCGATTTGCTGTTACGCACGACCGGCTCAGGAGTTCCCCCCGTGAAAGCCAAAATCCATCCCCGCTATCAGACCTGCACCGTTCACTGCGCCTGCGGCAATACCTTCGTCACCCGCAGCACGCTCCCCAAGATCACCGTCGACATCTGCAGTGCGTGCCATCCGTTCTTCACCGGCAAGCAGAAGTTTGTCGACACCGCCGGCCGCGTCGAGCGATTCAGCAAGAAGTTCGGCGGAACCTACAGCTTTCAGAAAACCGCGACGACTCCGGCGAAGAAATAGCCGTTACGCTCGAGAAACTCGTCAAACCCCGCAGGCGCGAACACTGTTTCTGGGTCGGCGTATGACTTTCTCGTCAATTCCATTGACGGGGGACGGGGATTCTGCACGATTTCTGAGATAGAAAGCGTTTGGAGCTGTGATGTTTCTGAGCCCGCGGAAAATCTGGACCGTCCACGCTGCGGCGATCTTCCTCGCCGCCCTGGCGTTGGTCGGCTGCCAATCCAGTTCCGTCTCCACGGCCAAGCTGATCGCCAGCCAATCTCAGGTCGATTTCAACGGGCTCGAAAGCACGAGGCTTCTCAAGGAGGTCAGCGCTACCGGCGCATCCCCGCGCGACTGGAGCCAACTTCCGCTCGAAAGCAACCCGATTTACAACCATGAACAATGGCGTTCGCCGACAGGCAACACGGGCGTCGGAATCGTCTACGTGCATCTTCCGTTGCCGATCGCTCCGGCGGCTCTGCTCTGGCTTGCCGAGCAACATTTCGAATCGATGCCAGGCCAGAGCGGACGACTCCTCGGCAAATGGACCGACCTGCTCGGCCGATCGTGGTTTACCGCGCAAAATTCCCGCTTGCACATTTGCGGCTACGTCATCGCCGAAGGCGCCTGTGCATGGATCGTCTACTACGGTTATCGATCGAACGACCAGTTGCAGCCCGTTGAGATGAGCGTCGCGGCGCGGTCGGTCCAGTCGTTCGTGCCGATGAACCACGCTCTGGATCCCGCCGGCCCCAACGTGGCGGAAGCGCCTGGAAGCCCGTGGTAAAAGTCGCGCGGCCGCTGCTTGCGTCCTCGGGCTGCTAGGCCGCATCTCGCCACAACGGAGTAAGCTGACATGAAGCCCCGCACGCTAATCCTGCGCACCGCCGGCACCAATTGCGATCTCGAAACCGCTCACGCATTTGATCTTGCCGGCGCCGAGGCCCACCGCGTACACGTCAACCGATTCCTCCGCGACGGACTGAGGCTCGACGATTATCAGATCCTCGCCTTCCCCGGCGGCTTCAGCTACGGCGACGACATCGCCGCCGGCAAGATCCTCGCCAACCAGATCGAACACCATCTGTGCGATGCATTGCGAGCGTTCATCGCCTCCGGCCGGCCCGTCATCGGCATCTGCAACGGCTTTCAAGTGCTGGTCAAAACCGAGTTGCTACCCGGCCCATTAGCAGACCGCATCGGCCAGACTTGCACGCTCACCAACAACACAACCGGCCGATTCATCGACCGCTGGATCCATCTGCTCCCGCGTGGCGGACGCTGCATCTGGACCAAAGACCTCGCCATCGACTCCGCCGGCGCGATCGAACTCCCCATCGCCCATGGCGAGGGAAAATTCGTCCCGGCAACCGAAGCCGTGCGACAAGCCCTCTGGGACAACGGCCAAATAGCGCTCACCTACGCCACCCCCACCGGCTCCCCCGCCAACGGCCAGTTCCCCGACAACCCCAACGGCAGCACCGACGACATCGCCGGCATCTGCGACGCCTCGGGCCTCGTTTTCGGCCTCATGCCCCACCCCGAACGTTTCATAGACGCCACGCAGCACCCTGCCTGGCAGACCCGCCCCCCCGCCGAACCCGCCGGCCTGCGATTCTTCCGCAATGCGGTGAACTACGTGAAGGAAGCGCTCGGCGCCGGCGCATAGGGTGACAATCCACGTGACGTCCACCACTTACCGCATCGCACCGAAAGTTCCGGCTCAGTCGCCAAGGGGAGCGGGGACGGATAGATTTCGGCAGATCGAGCGCGCCAGGTGCTTTTTGATTTCGTTGTGTCGCGGAATGGCCTCCTTGCGACCTGTTTGCGGATTGGTCCAGATGGAATGGCTGCCGCCTTCGCGAAGCGCGGCGCAACCGTATGCCTGGAGATGGCGAAGCAGGGTGGCCCGCTTCATGCCAACACCAGCGACTCCGTTTCCGCCTCGGGGTCAAGCCGGAAGATCTCCTCGCGTTCTGTGTCCAGAAGGAGTTGGATCGCCTCCTTGAGGTTGCTCAGACACTCCTCCCGGGTTTGGCCCTGACCGTTGGCGCCGGGAACCTCCAGGCACGTCGCCCAATAACCGCCTTCGTTTGCCTCGCCTCGGTGGACAATCGCCGTGAACTGTTTCATAAATCACCGCTGGAAGATGAACTCGGCAGGTAGGACTCGAACCTACAACCAGTCGGTTAATCCCGGCGCGCCGGGACTCTACCACCGAGCCGGTTGACCATTTCTCTGTCGAGAACTCGGCAGGTAGGACTCGAACCTACAACCAGTCGGTTAACAGCCGACTGCTCTACCATTGAGCTACTGCCGAAACGAGACTTTCCTTCAACCAGTCGGTTAATCCCGGCGCGCCGGGGCTCTACCATTGCGCTACTGCCGAAAAACAAGCCCTCGAACGGTATTCTAACCGATTTCTGCAAGGGCGGGTCAAAAAAGGTATCGGCTTCGTGGAGTAAGTCAAGTGAGTCTTGATGCCTTCCCCGCGGCGTTCGCTCATTCGCTGGATTCCCTCAACACTTGCGTTCCGCGTACGGCAACGTTAGGAAGGTGGACGGTTATTCGGCGACCGCGATCGGAGCGTTGACCAAAGATGTCCGATAATTGACCGCTGCTCGGTTGGAGCTCATTACAACCTGTAGCTCAAGACGAAGCTGAAGCAGCTTCTCGACCTGATCATTCACTCCTCCCCAGCGTGACCCAAGCAGTCGCCCAACCGGAACTCTCCACTTCGCAGGCGACTGCGGATTCCCGGAGACCGGTGCTGATTGCCATCGGGGTGTTTCTGCTCTTGTGGCTGCCAGCGGCGATCTTTTCGCGGGGCTTCCCCGAGGCGGACGGTTATACCCATTATCTTTGCGCTCGCTTTGCCTTTCAGATTCCCGTGAACTTTCTGGACATGTGGGGCCGGCCGGTCTGCACCGCTCTTTACTCGGGGCCGACGGCACTGGCCGGCCGGATGGGCGCCTGTGTGGCCAGCGCGCTGGTTGCCATCGGATGCGGCTTGGTCAGCTTTCAAGTGGCGCGCGATCAGGACGATCGCCTGCCGGCGCTCGCCTTCATCTTCACGCTTGCCCAGCCATTGCTGTTTCTGCATTCGCTCAGCGCGATGACCGAACTCCCCTTCGCGCTGTTGTTGGGAGCGACGTTTCTCGCGTTTATCAGGCAGCGGTGGGGAATCGTCGCCATCCTTTGCTCCTTGCTTCCGCTGACCCGGCCGGAGGGGTTTGGTTTTTGGCTCATTGGGGCTGCGGTGCTGGCGTGGCGCGGGCAGGCGCGATGGTTGGTGGTTCTGCCGATTCCGTTGCTTGTCTGGGATATTACCGGATGGGCGGTGCAGCATTGTCACGGACCTTGGTGGCACTGGCTCATCAGCCAATGGCCATGGTCGTCTCACAGCATGTACCTGCCGGGCGATCCGTTCACCTTTTTTGCTGAGTTGCCGGACGTCGTATCCCCACTAGTGCTGCCGGCGACACTCCTGGGCGTCTGGCGTAGTTTTGCGGTGCCGAAACGGTTCCGGGCGGTGACGGCGGCAATTCCGCTTTTTGTGCTTGTTGCTCACACGCTTCTGTATGCAACCGGGAAGCTCGGAAGCTACGGTGAAGCGCGCTATCTACTGATTGCCGCGCCGTTTTGGGGAGTGCTTTCCGGACGCGGCTGGCAATGGTGTTTCGATCGGCTCCAGTGGCGCGCACCGTTTCGTTGGGCGGCGGCGGCAGTTGTGGTGCCGGCGTTGATCAATGTTTTTCATCCCGTGGTGCCGTTGCGTCCGCCGGCAGACTGGGGCATGGCCGACCGCGTGGCTCACTGGTATGCCCAGAGCAATATGCGTCGGCGATATCCCCACTTGCTCTGCACGCACATGGGTTTTTTCTATGCGTTGGATTTGAGTCCCAGCGGCGCGCCGAACCTTGACTGGACTCGCGAAACCATTTTTTCGCCGCCGCCGGGAGTACTGTTGATCTGGGATCCCTTGTTCGGTCCGAAAAACGCCAACTCAGATCGGGCCGTATCGCTTGCAGAAGTGCGGCGGGCGGGGTGGGTCGAGGAGCCGGAGGCGAGGCAACTGCTGACAGGCTCGCCGGGATCCAACTGGCACATATTCCATTCGCCGCTCACTCCTGTGAGGTAACGCCGCGGCTGGCGAAAGACGGATCAAGCCAATGAGATCCGCCCGCTCGATTCGAGAACATCTGCTCAATGGCGGCAACAATCAGGTCACCGTTTGACTGAGGGAACCGGATGTGCTGGTGGAGAAGTTCGCATCGCCGCCGTAAATGGCCGTGATCGAATGGGTGGCAGTGCTCAGCCCAGCGGTGCTGAACGTGGCGATGCCGCCGCTGAACGTGCCGGTTCCCAGCACCGTGGCGCCGTCCTCGAGCGTGATGGTTCCGGTCGGCGTCCCCGTGGCGGGGCTGACCGGCACCAGTGTCGCGGTGAATATAGGGGGGATCCGCCAAGACGCCCCGTGCAGATCGAATTATGCTGCGGAAGGGATGGAGAGCCCGGCGTGGTACGATCGTCGGGAGGAACTTCCAAAATGAACATTTTCAAGGCAACCGATTCGTATGAAAAATGGCTCTCGGAACAGACGCCGCTGGTGTCGAAGGACGTGGCCACCAAGCACGCGCAGATGGCGGCGGGTGTGTTCGAATTCTTTCGGGCTACCTTTTACCGATGGGCGCAGCTCTGGCCGGATTTGGCGGGGGCGGCGGCGGATGCGCCAAAGGTGCTGGCGGTCGGAGATCTGCACCTGGAGAACTTCGGCACCTGGCGAGACGCGGAAGGACGGCTCGTCTGGGGCGTGAACGATTTTGACGAGGTGTATGAACTTCCGTACACGTTCGATCTGATCCGGCTTGCCGCCAGCGTGTTATTGGTGCGCAAGGCGGACCGCCTGGCGATCGGACAGCATGAGGGCTGCGCGGCGTTGATGAGCGGCTATGTCGACGCGCTGGCGGCGGGGGGGCGGCCGTTTGTGCTCGGTGAGCGGCACGAATGGCTTTCGACCCTCGCGCACAATGAGCTGCGGAATCCCGTGATGTTCTGGCAACGATTGCGGGAGTCCCCCGCCGCGGCCGACCCGATTTCGACCGAGGCACGAGCGGCGCTGGAGCGGCTGATGCCCGAGCCGCTGCCCGATTACCAGGTCGTTCAACGCGTCAAAGGACTTGGGAGCCTCGGGCATCGACGGTTCATCGCGCTGGCTGAGTACCATGGCGGCACGATCGCGCGCGAGGCGAAGGCGCTGTCGGCGTCCGCGTGCGTGTGGGCGTGGGACGAAAAACGTCCTAGGCAGCTTGGTTATGCGGCGCTCCTGAAGCGGGCGGTCCGTTGCCACGACCCGCTGGTGCGCGTGGAAGGGGCATGGCTCTCACGCCGGCTGGCGCCGGACTGCTCCAGAATCGAGCTCTCATCGCTTGCAAGGGTCGCCGACGAAGCCCGGTTGCTTCGGGCAATGGGGTGGGAGACGGCCAACATCCATCTCGGTACCGACGGCGCGGCCAAAAAGATTCGCCGCGATCTGCGAAGCAGGCCCGACAACTGGCTGCCAACCGCATCCAAAAAGCTGGCAAGCGCCGTGAGCGAAGACTTCGAGGCATGGCGTGCGGCGGCTCACGAACAAACCATTTGATAACAGGCACGTGGCAGGCTCAAAATTGCCCGGCGCTGCCTCGCTCCGCTCGGTCGCAACCAAAAAAAGAGTTCACCACGGAGGCACGGAGACACGGAGGCGAGCCATCAGAACCCCGGGGCCGCGCGAAACATCATTTAGAATCCTGTCTGTAGCCCCAAGGAGTTTGGGGGAAAATAGAATGGGTAGTTTGCTCCGTAGAAGAAGTCTGTTTTCGTGATTTTTTAACAAGCATTTCCAAGCAGACGTAAAAGTCGAACGTGATCCCGTGCCTCCGTGGTGAACTCTCTTCTCCTGTATTGGCAGATAGCGGCACCCAGAAATTGCGCAGCGTGCGGAAACTTTGATGGATTGTGGCACGGGTGAAATTTTTTTGAAATCTTTTGCCTCGTCGCGCATCTTCTTAATGGGGGGACAAGGGGGTGCCGGTGCTGCAAAGGGAAGAGAGACGGCATTGCATCGTGAATCCGACTGGGCGCGTCTGCTCGCAGAGCAGATCACGAAGAACGGTCGTCTGTTTTTCAGTCTTGCCCATGGATTGGTTCGAAACAGCAAGACTGCCGAGGAAGTCTGCCAACATGCGCTGCTGAAAGCGCATGAGCATCGCGTCCGCCTGTTGGATGCGGATGCGGAGGTTTTGAAAGCCTGGCTCCAGAAGGTTGTGATCAATGAATGCCGGAGGATCCGCCGGCACGACAGGGTGGAGCGGCAGGGTGCGGCTGCAGGTTATTTTCCTGCCCGCAAGCCCGTTGAGCCGCCGCACCATCATGTTGATTTGCCAGACGCCGTTGCCGTGGCATTGGAAAAGCTTCCCGATGAGGTGTGCGCGGTTGTGGTGCTGCGACATATGGAGGGTCTGAAAGGGAAAGAGGTGGCGCAGATGCTCGGGATCAGCGCGGTTGACGTTTGCAGGCTGCTCGCTCAGGGAGTCGAGCGCCTGCGCGAACATCTGGCCGATTGGAACCCCAGAGCAGGTGACAAACCATGAGTACGTGCGAAAACATCCGCGAATTTCTCGCTGAATGCGATTGGGACGAGGCGGCGCGCAGTCGCGCGGCCGACGCTCTGCAGCATTTGCAGACCTGCCCGCAATGTGCTGCCTTTGCTGCTGATTACGATCGCATTCGATCCCTTCTGCAACCCGTAACGCCGGGCATTCCCGAAGGCGGGTGGGGGGCAATGGAGCAACGATTGCTCAACAAAACCCTGCATCGCCGCGGATGGGCGCATTTTTTTGGCCTGGCAATAGCAGCATCGGTGTTGGTCGCGGTTGGATATGGCATTGCCTGCCTGACGGTGAACCGCACGGCGAGGCCGTCAACGCTGAGCCAGATCGACGAGCCGGCTACTCAAGCTGCAAAAGAACCTGTCGCCTTCTACCCGCAATCAGACGTCGCCCATGAAGCGAAAGCATTTCACGAGGTTTCCGACGTCTTCGAGCATCGCACCGCGTGGCTCCTCGTCGGAGACAACACCTCCGACGTGGGGCTGAGCGATCATGCGATCAGCGATCCGCAAAAGATTCTGCTCCTGCGCCTGACCATGCTCCGATCAGGCACGACGCTTTCCAGCGCGGATTTGGCGATCGTTCCGGGACAGTCCGCCAGCCTCACGGTGCCGGGAGATCGGAACACATCTGTGCGCTACCGTATCACCACCTCCGACGAGCTGCCGACCCGCCTGACGATTTCAACGGAATTGGCGACGCCCAGGGGTACCGAAGTTCTGGCGGCGCTTGCCACGACGCTGCGCATTGAGTCGGGCCAACGGTTGTCGGCAGGCAACATGGTCACCAGTTCCGGAGATTATGAATTGCAGATCGCATTCGCTCGTGCCGACGCGGATCGTGATGAACACAGGCCGACCAATTAATGCGAGGACGATGTTGCTCGAAGAGGGTTCAGGATTCAGTTTTCAGTTTTCGGTTTTCAGCAAGAGGCTTTCTCACCGAAAACTGAAAACCGAAAACTGAAAACTCTCTCAGGGGGACTCATGAAAACGACGCTGCTCATCGTACTATTGACGCACCAGGGTTACTGGCTGGGCGGCCAAGAGCAGACGATCTCCGTCCAATGGGCGGTCGATCAGCCAATGCCGGCGGCAAATTTACAGTGGGGATTGATGTTCGGTCAGGTTCGACTTGCCGGCGATGAAATCAAAATGCCCGACGGCATCGGTCCGGCCGTCGTGAAGCTGAAGATTCCACCCGTGAGGGTGAGGACGCAAATGCAATGGGCGTACCGCGTGAGGGCGCGCGATGGCGGCAAGGAACTCGCTTCGGGTCAGCAGCTGCTCAATGTCTTTCCGCCAATCTCTCTTGACGACACCGCGGCACGCATGATCGGAAGGAAACTGTATGTTGTGGACGCTCCCGATGGTTTGCCCGCACTGCTGGCAGCGGCGAAGATTGATGCGACGCGCATCGCCGACACAGATCAGCTTCAATTGGCGCGGGCCGATGTACTCCTGATTGCGGCCAACCAACTGAGCGATTCTCCGTTCGCTCAGGCCCCCCTGGTCGAACAGGCAAAGGCTGGCGCGCAGGTGCTGATCCTGCGACAGACCAAACCGACGACCTTATGCGGCTTCGCGCTGGCCCGACGGCCAGTCCCGCCAAAGCTCGTCTGGCGTGAGGAACACCCATTGTTCGCCTTTCTGGACGCAACCGATCTGCAGAGCTGGTTGGACGGCGATTCTGCCGATCTTTGGGCAATTCGTTTGCCGACCGATGCCCCGGCCCTGGAGATCGCCTATTGGCCTCGTGAGACACCGGGAAGAGATCCGGCGCCGATCGATGCGGTGCTGGCGGTGGAAGCCATCGGCAAGGGGCGCATCGTCCTCTGTCAGCTTCCACTGGGAAGCTGGAATGATGACCCGCGCAGCCAGTTATTTTTGGTCAATGCACTGAACTACCTGTTGACCCGGCCCGAGCCCACACCCCCGCCAAGCCAGCGTCCCACGACGGTGCCCGCGAACAGGGTCGAGGTTCCAACCATCAGAATTCCCTCTGGAGAAATGCCATGAAACCGGTTCTCTGTTTCAATATGCTCATCGCCGCCTTAGCCATATTATGGCGGTGCGGCGCCGTTCATGCTCAGAGCGCACCCGCAACGGAGCCCGCGACGCAATCGGTCGGGCTTTCCGTTGCAATCCTTGACTTCAGTGCCGACGTGCCCGGCAGCGACAATCTCGGCAAACAAATCGGCGAGACGTTGACCGCCACGCTCAGCGATCAGCCCGGATTCATCCTCGTGGACCGCGCCACACTTGCTCGAACGCTGGAGGAGCACGAACTGAATCTCACCGGCCTCGTTGACGCCAGCAAGGCTATTCAGGTAGGCAAACTCGTCGGGGCAAAGATTCTTGTCACCGGCAAGGCTTTCTCGCTCGACAAAAGCGTCTTCATCACCGCAAAAATCATCGGCACCGAGACCAGTCTCGTGGATGGGATCGTCGTCAAAGGCAAAGAGGGCGACGATATGGGCGACCTGCTCATGCAACTATCGGATAAGCTTGGCGATCGTATCCGCACCGCCGGCCCAAGGCTCATCGCCAGCGAAGACCCCATTGATCCGCTGCCGAAGCTCAAGAAGGAACTCGCCGGACGGAAGTTGCCCGTCATCGAGCTGGACATCAACGAGCACGTCGGCCCCGTACCGGTGATCGATCCTCCGGTGGATACCGAGCTGCGCAAAATGCTCACGGACTGCGGATTCACCGTCATCGACAGTGCCGAAGTCAACCCTTCCAAAGCCGGGGTCGAAATCATCATCAAGGGTGAGGCCATCAGTGAGTTTGCCGGACGCATCGGCAGTCTGACGAGTTCCAACGGCCGGGTTGAACTGAAGGTGGTGAACTATGCCGATGGGAAGACGATCTATGTAGACCGAATTACCGCGCGGGCGGTGGACCTCTCCGATCAAATTGCCGGAAAAACCGCTCTTCAAAAGGGTGCACACGCGCTGGGAACGAAGATCATCGAGCATTTCGCTCAAATCCTTCCCCCTGCCGGAGCGGGGCATTGATCAATTTGCCCCAATGAGGAAATGTTCGTCGATCAAGCGCCTGTCGTAGCCGCGTCCGAGCCGACCTTCCTTCGTTGATCGATTGAGTCTGGACCCGGCGGCGACCCGGGCTCCTTTGCGATCCCCGTGTGAATGTCCATCCCCATCACCTGGAAGATGCGATCACGGGTCTGCAGATACTCCCTCGAATCGATGTCGCGGGGCCGCGGCAGATCGACGTTCACCACGTCGCGGATCGTCGCGGGCCGCTGGCTCATCACCAGAACGCGATCGGCCAGTTGAACGGCTTCTTCGATGTCGTGGGTAACGAAAAGGACCGTCTTTTTCTCGTTCTGCCAGATGCGGATGAGATCCGCGCGCATCTTGAGACGCGTGAGGAAGTCGAGTGCGCCGAACGGCTCGTCCATGTAGATGATGTCAGGATTTGCGGCCAGCGCACGAGCGATCTCAACGCGCTGGCGCATGCCGCCGGACAACTCGCGGGGGTAGGAGCGTTCGAAGCCATGCAGGCCAACCATGGCCACATAGTGAGCGATGACATTGTTTCGCTCGGCCAGGGCGAGCCGGGAAAGTCCAAAGCCGATATTTTGCTCGACGGTAAGCCAGGGAAAAACACCGTTTTCCTGGAAGACGAAGATGCGCCGTCGGTCGGGGCCGGTCACCGGCAGACCTTCGACGATGACCTGGCCGCGAGTGGGAGTGAGGAAACCTCCGATAATGTTGAGGAGCGTTGATTTCCCGCAGCCCGAAGGGCCGACCATGCAGACGAACTCGCCGGGGGAGACGTCGATGTTGACCGACTCGAGCACGTGAATCTGCTCATCGCGCCGTTTCCCGGCGAAGGTCATCCACAGATCGCGGACGAGGACGATCGCTTCCGGCGGCTGCTCGTTTTGCATGGAGGGTGAAACGTTGGGCCATTTCATCGGGTTCCGTACCCCCAGCGGACTTCGTCGAATTTTTCCAACTGGCGGACGAGCAGATCGAGAATCAGCCCAATCACGCCGATCATCACCATTCCCGCGACGACCAGATCGTACCGCCGCCCGGCGTTGCGCGCGTCGATGATGAGGTAGCCGAGCCCGGAGTTGACGGCGATCATTTCCGCCGCCACGACCACCAGCCACGCAACCCCCAGCGCGATGCGAATTCCGGTGAGAATCTGCGGCAACGTCGCGGGCAGAATCACCCGGCGGAACAACTGCACGCGCGAAAGGCCGAAATTGCGCGCCGCCCGGACGTATACCTGCTGCATGTTTTGCACGGCGGCAATCGCGGCCACGATAATGGGGAAGAGACTGGCGAGGAAGATCAGGAAGATCGGCGCCAGGTCGGAAACGCCGAACCAGAGAATCGCGACGGGGATCCATGCGATCGGCGAGATCGGACGGAAAATCTGGAGCATCGGGTTAAAGGCGTCGAAGGCGGTCCCGAACCATCCCAGGAGCAGCCCGACCGGCACGCCGACGAGCACTGCCGCGAGGAAGCCGCAGGTCACACGGAAGAGCGATGCGACGATGTACTTGAGCAACACGCCATTGCGCGCCAGTTCGGCGATTCCTTTGGCGACATCGATCGGCTTGGGAAAAATCTGGGTCCCCGAAAGACGGACTGCCGCATCCCAGCCGAGGAGAAATACGATCGCCACGCCCGCTGGCAGAAGAATCTTCTGCCAGGCGATGCCGTCGGCAGAACGCCGCGGGGGCGCCTGCGTTGTTTGCGTCACCGTCGGCGAAGGTTCCTGAAGAGTTGATCCCATCATCGTTCTTTTTCCCGCTCCAATTGTGCCGATTGTAACCAGACCGGATTCCCCATGTATCGCAGGCTGCGAAACTATCTCGCCGAGCTGACCGCAGGACGGCTGATCCTGTGGTGTTATCTCATTTGGTACCTGGTGGTCCTCGTCCGCTACTTCGACCCGGGCCCATCGCTTTGGATCACCTCTTTGGGACTGAGTCTGATCATCGGAACCGCGTTGGTGATCAACGCCAACAGCTCCGGTCGGATGGAAGCCCGCACCAGTACTCCCTCTCCCGGTACTCCGGGAGAGGGTTGGGGTGAGGGTGATTCCGAGCACCAGCGGCGCGCGAAGTTCGAAATCACCCTCACCCCTGCCCTCTCCCGGAGTACCGGGAGAGGGAGTCAGTCCTTGAAAGCCCCGACGCCAGCTCTCAGACAACCGCTCGATCTCTGGCCGACGTTTCGGTTTTACCTGACGCCGTTTTGCGTTTCGAGCTTCGCGGCGCTCGTGAAGGGCAAAGGGTTTTTCCTCGTCTTCTCGCCGCACGTTTCTGAACTGCTGATCGCGGTGCTTCTCTGTGGGGCGCTGTGCGCCGCCGCGGCCATGGCACGACGGGGGCGTCGGGCTACTTCTTTCCCTCCCAATCCCACGGCTTGACCTGCGCGTCATTCTTGCAGAACGATGGGTCGCAGTAGTCGTCAAAATGGGCAGTTCCCTGAAGAATGCCGGCTTCCTTGCCAAGCTGCTCGATTTCTTCAAAATCCTTTCGATGCAACGCGAGATTCGTGTACTTCACACGATCCGGCGGCTCACTCAACACGAACCGCAGCAGCTTCGGGTCCTGGTTGTAGTAATTCTGCGCAACAAACTGCGACGCCTCCATGCGGTGGTCCATCGACTGATCGATCCACTTGCCGCTCCTGGCAATGCCATCGACCAACGTCTGCACTACATCGCGGTGCTTCGCAATCATGTCTTCGTTGACGGCCAATACACACGAGATGAAATCCGGCCAGACGTCCTTGGTCAGGTAGAGCACCCGGCCGTAACCGTCTAACTGCGTCTCAGCCATAAACGGCTCACCGGACGTGATGGCATCGACCGCCCGCACCGCGAGCGCCGCCGGCATGTCCGGCGGCGGCATTTCCACCAGATGCACGTCATCGATCGTCATCCCGTGCTCGCGCAACGCCTTGAAGACCAGCAGCCGCTGATTCGAATAACGATTCGGGACAGCGATCGTTTTCCCGCGCA
>Ga0302325_10004932_pt1 | contig 30706 bp, 12 predicted proteins | sample Palsa_T0_2_FD_201948 | JGI IMG/M metagenome (GOLD analysis project Ga0302325, IMG submission 201948) | Peat permafrost microbial communities from Stordalen Mire near Abisko, Sweden - Palsa_T0_2 | ecosystem: Environmental > Terrestrial > Soil > Palsa > Peat permafrost | place: Sweden: Abisko... | reverse complement strand
CTTCCCAAGCTGAATGTCGCCGGTTCGATCCCGGTCTCCCGCTCCAATAGAATCAATTCGATACGGAAGCATTCTAAGAACTGCCCCCCGCTTGAACACCATTTACATTACCCGCAGACTTTTCTCCGGTTGATTGACCGCAATCTGCCGGTTGGCATCGGAAATTCTGTGTACACCTTCTGATTGACATCGAACGTGTGGCCGAGCTAATCGGCCCCAGCTTCCCCTTTACGCCCAATCCGTTCTTCAGCGTGATTGACCCGCGACAAACAATGCACGATGGACGCACTGTGCGGCTGCTGAATCGATAAACACATCCGGGAGTGTCCGGTCATTCGATGCGAGCGGAGTTGGTCGAGGGGGTGCAGTAATTGCAGCATCGGCCGAGGTCACGGCAATGAAAGGTGCTCGGGAGTATTGTCGGCCTCATAACAGCTCTGAGTCCGTGGCCAAAGATCTGGTCAAATGGCTGGTGGTGGCAACTGGAGTTGAGAGACAGTACATCGAACCCGCTCACTCTAGTAGAACGGCTACCCAAGAGCTTTTACTCGAAACTAACAGATGCTCTTCGACGGAGAGATCTTCTACTGGATGAAGGCAATACGCTTGCCGGTAGAGCGCTTGCACGTCGTTTACAACAGCAGGAGACTCATCTTCGTTGGAAAATTGGGTTGGAAAATTGGAATTGACAAGGGTTATTCGCGTCGATAGCATTAGCGCACAAATGGAACCGGTACCATCGGGATATTGGTAACGATTCCATTTCTTACCTTGAAATAGCCTCCCAGTTTGCGCGCCAGCGCGGATCGTTTATCGCTTTGGTTGCTCGAAGTCAACCTCAGTCAATTGATCAAGGAGCATGTGGATGATAGCAATGCCAAGAATACTCTTAGCCTCGATGTGCAAAATGCGTGCTGTGGCCCTGAGCGCGGCTCTCGTCTTGCTATTGACTGTGCCGGCGCGGGCGCAGTTGCAATTACTGCCAACGCATCACGTCCGCCAAGCTGTCGTCGACAAGCAGGCGAAGTTGATCGGCCCTCTTCCTGAAACGAAGCGCCTGAAGCTGGCCATCATGCTTCCGCTAGGCGACCAGGCGGGGCTGAATGCATTCTTGAAGCAGGTTTACGACCCACATGCTCCAACTTATCGCGGTTTTTTGACCGTGGATCAATTTACCGAGAGATTCGGACCGTCGCAGGCGGACTATGACGCCGTGGTCAGCTTCGCCAAGAGCAATAACATGACAGTCGTCGCAACTCCGGTCAACCGCATGTTGGTGGACGTGGAGGCTTCCGTCTCCGACATCAATCGCGCCTTTCATCTGACCATGGGAACTTATCGACACCCGACTGAGGACCGCACGTTTTTCGCTCCAGATCGCGAACCTGCGGTGAACCTGAATGTGAAGTTATGGCACATCGCCGGTTTGGACGATTTTTCTCCTCCCCGTTCTCAGCTTAGATACGCCAAGCCGGGTGAGATTACGAGAACCAACACTACTGGATCGGGTCCCGGCGGCACTTTCCTCGGCAGCGATATCCGCGCTGCATATTACGGCGGAACTGCGCTCACCGGCGCAGGACAGACGATCGGTTTGTACGGGCTGAACTACAATCTCAGCGACATTGCGATGTACTTCAGCATGATCGGCCAGCCATTCAACCCAAGCCAGGTCAGCAACTACTCGACAGACGGCACGGTGAGCTCTTGTCCCGACAATTGCAATGATGGCGAGCCGTCAGTCGATATTCAACAGGCGCTATCGATGGCGCCAGGCGCCGACATTGTCGAATACTTCGGCAGCAGCGACCCGGACGTGTTCAACGCAGCGGCCTCGGCGAACATTGCCAAGCAGATGAGCACATCTCTTCTTTGGCTTCCCGCCGATCCTTCTACCGACGAGCCGATCTTTCAGGAGATGGCGGCGCAGGGTCAGAGTCTTTTCGTTGCCACGGGCGACTCAGGCGCCTACAATCCCACCCTGAACCCGGGCTTTTACCCAGCGGACGATCCATACGTCACGGGAGTCGGCGGCACGGATCTGAGTACGAATGGCGCGGGCGGTGCGTGGGCATCGGAGACTGCGTGGATCGGCAGCGGTGGTGGTATCGACACCAACGGTCTAACCATTCCGAGCTATCAAACGCTATCCGGCGTGATCAATTCGACAAACTTCGGCTCGACAACTTTGCGCAATATCCCCGATGTCTCCTCCGACGCAAACACCGACAGTTACTGGTGCTCCAGTGGAGCATGTTATGAGGGAATCGGAGGCACGAGCCTGGCATCGCCCCGCTGGGCGGGATTCATGGCGCTGATCAACCAGCAGGCCGCCAACAACGATGAGCCTCCAGTCGGTTTCCTCAACCCCATCATTTATCCGCTTAACCTGGGGGCGGGCTACGATAGCGAATTCCACGACATTACAAACGGAAACGATGGCGCGGGCAGCAACGGCAGCACCACGTCCTACACTGCAGTTGCCGGATACGATTTGGCGACCGGTTGGGGTAGCCCCAATGGTCAAGGTCTGATCGACGCTCTTACTCCAGCCTCTACAGCGCCGTACTACGCTCTGTCAGCGTCGCCGGCCACGGTGGATATCCCGACCGAAGGCAGCGGCGCCTCTACGATCAAGCTTACTTCCGGCAATGGCTTCGCGGGAGATGTCAAGTTATCTGCGGTCGTCGTTGGGCCCTCGTCCGGCGTGACGGCCAGCCTCAATCCGGCTACCGTGACCGGGGCCGGCACATCGACCTTGACTGTCTCGATCACGGGTCCCACGCCAGCGAACTTCCAAGTTGTCGTCACCGGCACCAGCACCGCTGCAGGCGTCTTGACACAACCGGCTTATGTCACCATTTCAACACCTGGCTTCGCTCTCTCGTCTTCGTTGACCACCATATACCTCAATCAATCGGCGACAGCAACTTCCACGCTTACGGTAACGCCGGAGAACGGCCTTACTGGAGTTCCGGCGTTCTCCGCCGGCGGTCTGCCCGACGGCGTAACTGCTTCGTTCGATCCTGCCAGTTCTTTGAGCACGAGCACCATGACGCTCACTGCTACCGGCAATGCTCAAACAACGATAGGTACGCAGTTCGCCGTTACGGGAGCATCGGGAACTGTAATGCAGACCACGCAGCCAACTGTCGTGGTCAGCGCAGCCACCGGCACAGGTGGCGCAGGAACTCCTGTGCCACTAACCTCGGCCTACAACCTGGACGGAATCTACAGCGATGGTAAACCCTTCTCGACTATTGGGCTTGATGGTGACGGCAATGCCTACTCGTCAAATCTGTTGACCGCCAATCGCATCCTCAACGGCGTTCAGTTCAACTTTGGCCCCGCGGGTGCGCTCGATGCTGTTCAGGGTACCGGTCAAACGATTGCCCTACCAGCCGGACAATTCACAGCTCTGCAGCTTCTCGGCACGGGTGTGAACGGCCCTCAGGCGGCGCAGGCCCTCGTCGTAACCTACACCGACGGCACCAAGACCACATTTACCCAGGGCTTTGGCGATTGGAGCAGCGGTCTTGCAGGGTTTGCCAACCAATCGGAAGCGGTTGCGATGCCCTACGTCGATGCTGACAATGGCAGCAAGGTCAACGGCCAGCGAAACCTATATGCGTATCTACTTGCACTGAACAGTGCCAAGACTGTCGCCAGCTTGACCTTGCCCAAGAACTCCAACGTGGTGGTGCTGGCAGCCACTCTGACGACACAAAATGTGGGAGCGCCGGTCGGCTTGTCGAACGCATTCAACATAGGCGGGCTCTTTAGCAACGGAACAACGTTCGATGCGTCGTTGGGCATGGACGGCGGCGGAGACGGATGCACCCTTTCTAGCGGCTGCTCGGATGCATTCTCGTCGCAACAATTGGGACTGGCCTCTGGCACGCCTCCATCACTCACCTACAACGACAACGTCTTCGACTTTGGAACGGTGAACACGTCCGACTGTACAACCGCGTGCATCCTGGACGCGATCGATCTCAATCCCGGCACGACAATTACGCTGCCTGCCAGCCAGCAGGCCGAGTACTCGGCCATGACTATGCTAGGTAGCGGAGTGCAAGGCGGCGGAACTGCGACGGTAACGGTCAACTATACGACCGGTGCAGCCACGGTCTTCACGCAGACCTTCAGCGACTGGTGCAACTACCAGAACAACACGTACGAGACAATCGCCGTGGCGTCCATGTCGCGCATCAACAGCGACGGCACCCTCAACACCGGCGCCAAGTGCAATCTCTACGCCTATACCTATCCCCTGGATTCGACCAGAGTAGTCGCAAGTGTTGCTCTGAAGAACGCCGTCAGCAACTTTCAGACCATTGCATTTGCGCTCACTCTTACTCAGGGAACGGCTGGCAGCATACCTGGCTTCACGCTCTCCGATTCACCTGCCAGTTTGAACCTGATCCAAGGCGGCAGTGGAACCAGCACTGTTACAGTGGCTCCTGTGAACGGATTCGCAGGCAGCGTAACTTTGGCTGCTTCGGGCCTGCCGAGCGGAGTCACCGCGGAATTCGGCACCAATCCGACAACCGGAACCAGCGTGGTGACGCTTAACGCGAGCAGTTCGGCTACAACAGGAATGGCTACGGTGACGATCACCGGAACCTCCGGCAGCCTGTCCGCAACAGCAACCTTAGCGCTCACGGTTAGTCCGCCGCCGAACTTCACCATCGCAGCCTCGCCGACTGCCGTAACGGTATCCCAAAACACGGGTGCAACGAGCACGATCACGATCGCCAGCGTAAACAGTTTCAACTCTCCAGTCGCTCTTACCGTTACTGGATTGCCTGCGGGCGTTGTTGCGACGTTCTCCTCCACCTCGATAACTCCGGCTGCGAATAGCAGCGCGACATCGACCCTGACGCTAACTGTTTCTGCGAGCGCAGCAGCTCTTAACCACGAGCGAAGTCCGTTGTTTCCGGGGGCGGCGTTGGCGGCCCTGGTGTGCTGCATCGGCTGGAAGAAGCGGCGGCGTTTGCAGATCCTTTCGCTGCTGGTCGCCTGCGTATTCGGGCTCGGCTCGCTCAGCGCATGCGGCGGAAATTCAACACCTAAACCGACTACCTCAACCGTCACTGTGACCGCGACGTCGGGAACGTTGCAACAGTCAACCGCAATCTCGCTCACAGTGAACTGACATCGCACGTTGAATCTGGATGAGAGACATTTCTCATCCAGATTCAACAGTCTTCAACACTGCGGCAAAATGGGAGCGACACGGCTCTCGACGACGAATGATTTGGCTAAGTCGATAGAACGAATTCTATTCTTCTATTTAGGCCATTTCGGCAGATTGCAACCGCAGGAAGCACGCGGGATGAGGAGAGTTCGCAGCTTGATTTGCCGTGGATGTTTTGACGATGTATAGCCATCGGTCTTGTTCGCGCCGAACAATTGATTGAACAGCTCCTCTGCAGCCTGCCGTCCAATATCTTCGACAGGTTGTTGAATCACGCTTATCGATGGCCGCAGTCCCGACGCCAGCTCGAAATCATCGAAGCCCAATAGTCCGATGGATTTGGGAATGGGAATGTTGAGCCTTTGTAAGGCCTCGAAAGCGTAGATGGTCGTGCTGTTCTTGGTGGCAAAGATGGCATCTGGCCGGTTTGGTCCGCTGAGGAGGTTCTTGATCGCATCTTCTGCGGACTTATAGTCCTTGACCGACGTGTCAAGCATGTACGGCAACCCTGCGGATTCTACCGCTTTACGGTGGCCGCTGATGCGTTTGCGGATCGTGTAGAGGGTGCTTTCGCCAGTTAGACAAACGATCCGTTTGTAGCCGTGATCGATCAGATGCTGAGTGCCTGCCATCGCGCCTTCGAGGTTGTCGGCAACTACCGAGACGATCGAAGCGCCAACGACAGGGCGGTCAATAGCGACAACCGGCACATGAATCCGTGCGAGCAGATCGCGAAGAGCCTGACTTTGCGAATTCGCAGGCACTATAAGCAGTCCATCCACCCGATGGCGTGTGAGAACGTTGAGATTCTCGATCTCGGCGCCAGCATCGTTGCCCGTGGCCGTCACGATCAGGAGTGAATCATTTTCGCGGGCGACAGCCTGTGCAGCTTCCGCCAAACTTGAAAAGAATGGGTCCGCGATGCTCGGGATGACGAGGCCGATTGTTTTTGTGCGATGACCTTTCAGGGTGCGTGCAGCCTGACTGGGCATGTAACCGAGAGTTTCGATGACGCGGCGAACGTGGGCCAATGTTTTAGGGCTGACACGATCGCCGCCGTTGATGACGCGGGAAACAGTGGTGGTGCCGACGCCTGCTTTCCTGGCGACCTGGCTGAGAGTTGGATGTGTACTTATCTTGGTCATTGGATAGGAACGGCGATTGAACTTGTGGTGGCAATAGTTCAAGTCTATGCTGTTTGGCTGCAATTGGCGGGTATGTTTCGGGATCCTCCATCGCAGAAAGATTCGTTGGATACTCGGGCACTTCAAGATGGCAGATGATCCTGCAAGAAACACAGGGCACGATGGAAGCCTGGCGAGATCCACATCTCTCGATGTTGCAAAGGATATCGCAACAAAAACTCCTTGGCGATACTTTTGCAATTGTGTTCATCGGCTGTTTGCGGTTTACGGTACAAGGGTTATGGCGAGCACCAGAACATTCTGGTTACTGGGCAGATTGATGCTACGCACGGTCTTGTCTTTGTCGAGATCGAAGGCATACGCGTGCGCGTAGAACGAAGCGGCGTCCGTAGACTTGTCGGCTGCGAGGCGATAGGGCATTTCGACCGCAACAGACTCTCCCTTGAAACTGCCCGGCGCCGACCAGTCGCTAAGGCTCTGAGCGAAAGAAGAAGATGAGCCGTCTGCATAATTCACGCTGAAGGTCTGCAGTTCCTGATTCCTGTCTACAGCCACGGCGAGGATCTTCAGGCTGGTGAATTTACCTGCCGGAAGCGCAACTGTCTTACCCGTAACCGCGTCGGGAACGTTGGGCGGTCCAAGCTTGAAGACGACGCCGTCTCCAATCTGCTCACTGCCCAGCAGTTGTTCAGAAAAAGCATAGCCACCATGGTCGAGGCCGGCCGACGGCGCAAAAGCTGTGCCGTCGTTATAAATACCCGTTACGTTAAATGCATGCGAGAGATCCACCGGCACCGTGCCGGTGAGAACTGGAGTAATTGCCAGGTCGGCCGTGATGCTATGTGATACGGAGCCCGATACGCCGGTAATGGTAACCGTTGCCGTTGCTGGAGGCGTCGTTCCGGTTGTTAGAGTCATCGTGCTGAGTCCGGTGGTACTGGCTGGGCTGAAGGATGCTTTGACACCCGCCGGAAGCCCAGATGCAGTGAGATCCACACGGCCATTGAAACTTCCTCTCGGCATTGCGACGACTCTAGCTGTGGCTGTCTTCCCCTGCGAAATCGAAATGTTGCCCGACGATGCAGACAGCGTGAAGTCGCTTGGCCCCGCGTTGGGCGAGGGGAGTACGTCATAGAGCGGGTGCGCCGGTTTCACCGCCGGATTCGCATTTACCAAAGAGATTGCGAGAATGCGGATCTTGTCGTTGTTCGGCAACCTGATCGACTTCGCATCGGCCGGCAGGTCTATCGCATATCCAAACAGATAGGAATAGGCGTAAGGCACATTCCGACCCGAAGCATCATGGTGATGGCTGCAATACCATGCCAGGTCAGCACGCTTGATAAAGCCAGGCGTGAGACCCGTCATTTCACCGTAGTTGTCATGCGAGGTGTCCGGTGAACTCCACTTGCGGTCGTCCCATTGGCCAATGAATCCGCCCCAGTCCTGAATCTTCAACTCGGCCTTGTTGGAACCCACTTCAAACACAGCGCTCTGATCGCCATCGGCTGATGCAGCGAGTACGTAGACACGGTTATATTGGCCCGATGGCAGATCGATCTTTTGGCCCTTGGCGATAACCGCGTTGGGAGTGCCGGTCTTGCTCGAAGCTAGCTGGAACCGCACGTCGTTGAAGAGGATTTGCGACGGCAGCATCTCTGCTGGAAGCGCATTTCCCTTGCCGTCAAACCCAACTGCGGAGCGGTCGCCGTCATTGCTGGCACTTGCGAGGTTATACGGCAGCGTGACTGGAGTGGATTGGACGCCGGTAGCAGTAGCAGCGGGGGCTGAAAGATGAATTGCAAACGCCCGCGGTTGATAGGCGCCAAGAGAAGTCGTCAGCACGCCTGCATTCACGGTCGCCGATCCCACTGGCTGTTCCTGCCCATTGACTTCGCGCGCGCTTGCCATTGGCGCAGCGAAGGAAACCTGCACATCCGATTGAGGCTTGCCGTCAAGTTCTACCAGACGCACGATGACCTCGTCGCTCTTTTCCGCTTTCTTCACAGCAAGAACCCGTACGCGCGGGTTGTTCACCTTCAATAAGGAGAATTCCCTGCCCTGAGGTCCAGCGTGCTTTTCGGTTTCAAATGCAATGAGAGGTGCGTTCAGCCGTTCTGCTTGCCAGTCTGTTCCAGCATCGCGCCAGCCGCCGGTATGTCCGGCGATGCCGTATACAAACTCATGATGACCGATATCCTGCGTGCCCTGGTCCGCATAGCCTCCAGCAGTCCCAGGAGTGCGGATCAGCGTCAGGCGAATCGTATGGTCGTTGGGTTTGTCGGATCCATTCTTGGAGTCCGTCAAAATGGTCGATCCGAATTTACCGCTCATATCGGTAAGGTCGATCCATTGATGCGAGAGCACTTCGAACTTCTTCGGCGCGGCTGTGGGTCGTTCGATAGTGCCAATGTCCATGTTGTAAGTGGCAAGCTCGTTGGACGCGGTCAGAGGAAAGGTCGCTTTGAGGTTTGATTTACGGGTATTCCAGTCGATGACATTCCCGAATTCGACGCGCTTTCCCGCATCGCCTGCCGAAAGGCTAATGGTTTGAATAAAGCGCGAGCCTGCGGTTTCTCGCGATACTTCAATCGCCGCGCGCACCGGGCCGTCTTCAACAACGCGAATCTGCGCCGGACCCGAAACGAATGCCGTAGGCGCTGCTTGTTCTTGCTCCCAGTCCATATTCCAAGCCGGCCATTGCGCGGGATTGTCGTAGGAAATGGCCAGGCGCGCGGGAGCCGAGAGCAGTTCCTTGTTGTTCTGCTTATCGAAGATGCTTGCTACGTCTCCATCCTGATTCAGAGTTACATGGTAGTACTCATTTTCTATCTCGCGATTGGACACACGCAGTGACGATGAGGACACAGTCGCTTCCGCAGCAGGTGCAACATCGTAAACTGCATAGCCGACTGACGGCACGCTAGCCAGGAAGATTACTTTGCCGCCCGATATCTGGGCCGGAACATCCTTGCCGTCGGGAGCAGTCACGCGTACGGCCTTCGGCATGCCTCCCGCAAAGTCGACGCTGGCTTCGACCACGTCTGTACGTGCAATATTGAGTGGATTGAAAACAACCAGGGGCACACCCTTGGTTTCCGTGTCGAGGGTCGCGGCGACGCCTTCGCTCGCATTGGTCAGCACACCCGCGAACTGATTCATTGCAATGACGTCGTCGTTCCACGCAAACTCGTATGCCCTCGGCGTGGCGGTTCCTGCCGCAAGGTCGTGAAAATGCGCACCCATCGCCAATGTCCATGCATCGTTCAACCGCTGCAGCGGATACGGCCGCGCTCCCAGCCATTCCGCTGCAATGGAAGACTTCTCTGCCGCATCGGCCAGCAGCTCCTCCTTTCGTATCCAGCGCTTCTGGTAGGCCTGTGAGGTCAGCGATCCGGCGGAATGATTTGTCAACTCCATTTCACCCGTGTATCGGGGAAGGCCCGCTGCCTGAGCAGGAGTAATATCGAGAAACATCCGATCGGCGGTGGCAGAAAGTACGCGCACCGGGCCATCGCCCACTTTTACCGCAGGCCCCTCAGCCTGCGTGCGGCCAGAGAACCGTCCACGCTCCGGCAGGCTGGCGGCGCCTTGGGTGACAATGGCTTCGAGCAGCTTCACAGAGGCTTCGCTCGGCGCTCCGCCGATATCGCCCGTTCCAAAATAGTGGTAGTCCGCAAACAGGCCGGTGACCTTGCCGTTCTGCAAGACGCGCGCCGCCCAGTCGCCCTGATATCGTTGGTGTTTGTTGTCTCGCTGCTCCCTTTCAAGCGCCTCCAGTTCGCCGCGCAAGCTGATAAATGTCTGAAGCTCTTTCTGATCGCGGGGCTGGCCGCTCTCCTGGGCCTGCTGCAATTTCTGTTGCGACTCGCCAATTCTTTTCTGCAAGTCTGCGAATGCCGGATTCACCGGTTCTTCCGGCAGCGGCTTACTGAGATCGGTATAGATTCCGCCGCTGTAACTGCCGGGATTCAATCCCGCAAGAACCGTCTCGCCATCGGGTCCCACCCAGACTCCCACATTGAAGGGCGTTCCTTCCGGCGTATTCTCAAGCGATTGCGGACCACCCGCATCGGCCGATGAGCCCCACACCAGTTTTTGCGTCGAGAACCCTTTTACGCCGGAGTGCGCCAGGATGGTCGGCAACGACGCGGGAAATCCAAAGCAATCGGGGAGCATGTATTCGGCGCTGGACTTGCCGAACTCCGCCTGGAACCAATCGTTGCCGTACAGGATCTGCCGAATGATGGCTTCGGCGCTGGGAGCATTGACGTCGCCTTCTTCCATCGAAGAGCCGGCCGGGAACCACCGGCCTTGTTTGACGTACTCCTTCACCTTGGCGAAATCCGCGGGGAAATACTCTTTCATCAAGCGGTAGCGATTCGCTCCGCTGAAGTTGAAGACATAATGCGGATATTTCTCGAACAGCTTGAAGTTATCTTCCATGGTCTTGCGAATGTATTCATCGATAACCTGCGGATACTCCCACCGCCATTCTGTATCCAGGTGCGCGTATCCCACCACGTAGAGCGTCGGCTGTTGATTGGGAGCAACCGTTCCAGGATCGCTGCGTTGCCCAAGCGCGACCGCCGCCGGCAAGAACCCCGCGGATAAAATTGTAAGAGGAAGCGCTGCCCGTTTCGCGCGCGAAAGCATATGTATGATGCGTAGGTATTGCATTGAATCCCCCTGTTAGCAGCAACCCGCTGCGGTTATAGAAATGTCTCCGCTTATCCTGGACCCGTTCCTCAAGGAACGACGCCCCAACATTAACTCTTGCTGTTCAACGGCTCATCATAAATTCCAAATTCAGCGATTCCCGGAGACTGTTCGGTACCGACGATGTTCAAGCGGATGCGTTCCGCAACGGTTCGTGGAAACTGGTGAATCTGAAACTTGGACGGGGTGTGTCCTGCGACAATTTCTATCCACGCTCCCCTATCCCAGCGCTGCACCTGGTATGAGCCAATTCTGCTTGCTGGCCGATAGGAATCTGAAGATCGCGGTTCCACGACTGTCACCGTATTGAAGGCAGTTGGACGTTCGAATGCAATCTCAACCCACCCGGACTTCTGGCCATCATCGCTACTCCAGTAGGAGTGAAAGTTGTTGTCGTTTGCGAGATCGGGTCCGGAGGTATCGGCGCTGCTGCTCGCAAACGACCGCTGTCCAAAGCCCAGGTTCGGCGTGGTGATCATCACCGCTGGAGCCAGCCTCGGCGCAGGTCCAGCATTCTTCCACAGCCGGCCAACCTCCGCCAGCCGATCGATTGCATTCCTGTCGAAGCGGCCGTCGCGGTTCGGCGCGACGTTCAGTATCAGGTTGCAATTGCGTTCATTGAACGGGATCAACCACTCGTCGACAATTTGCCGCGCCGGGTGCAGTTCCTGTTCTGGATAATCCGTCTTCCAGAACCAATCGCTTTGCAACGTGGTCCCTGACTGCGAGGCGATTACGCTGTCGGCAGGAATCGTCTGGCCGGCGTGCTGTTCGTATTGCTTGATCTCCGTGTAGTAGAGCGCAGCCCCTGGAAATTGGCCGGCGTTATAGTCCGCGACCAGACAGTTCGGTTGCAGGCTCTTGATGTGATCGTAGATGGTGCGGAACGGGAGCTGATCGTATGTAATCCGCGACCAGGCAGCATCCCATCCATCGAAAAACAAAGCGGTAATCTCTCCGTAATTTGTAAGAAGTTCCGTCAATTGAGCTTTAATCATCGCGATCTTCTGCGGAGTCATCTGGTAGGGCCGTATATCGGCCCGCAAGTCTAGAATGGATAAGTAGAGGCAGACCTTGAGCCCATGCCGCCGGAATGAATCTGCGTATGCGCGCACGATGTCATGCGGATAGGCGGAGTCCTTGACGCTCGGGCTGGAAGTAGCTGAGGGCCAGAGACAGAATCCATCATGATGCTTGGTTGTCAGGCAGCCATATTGCATCTTGGCCGATAAAGCCGCCTCAGCCCATTGATCTGTGTCCAGACGAATTGGATTGAAGAGTTGCGGCGAGGCCTTTGGATCGCCCCATTCGCGTTGCTCGTAGGTAGCCATGTTGAGATGGATGTACATACCGAATCGCAGATCGAGGAATTCCTGTTGCAACTGCAGCAGCGATTTTCTCGGTTGAGCGCTGACTTGTGACGCACTTAGTTGACGCGCCGATCCAGCCCAAGCCGTGGCCGCTATGAGGCTATAAGTAAATTCCCGCCGGTCGATGGTCAATGGTCTACCCTTTGCGGTTTCTCCTGCTGTTCGCGGTTGAGAAACCGCAGTCCCGGCCAATTGGCCGGGACTGCGAGTTTTCAGGAAGACTAACCGGAGCGCGGAAGGATTGTTGTTTACTCATAGTCAGAGGGCACGAATACAAAGGTTCCGTAAAGCTGATCGGTGAAGATGTCAAATGACGTACCCTGACCATAATACGGAGAAGCTGGCGGGTAAGAGGGGCTGCATGGGTCGCCGGCGCAGGGGGGGCCCCAGATGTACGCCGAGCCAATAGCCATGTTTCCCTTAGTTGTTTGATCGTTAACTTCGTTGCTTGTAGTGAATGTCTGAGAGAAGCCAACACTCGTCCCAATATTCGCGAGGAAGGCGGTTCCCGTAAAGGCGTCCACATATCCATATGTTTGCGACTTGGTTGTCGTGGTTGCCTCGCCCTCCATGCTAGAGTTCGCCGTGAGAACCTGATACGTGGTTTCCCCGCCGCTCTGCGCGAAAGAGACGTTTGTCTGGTCTGAGAGATAAAAGTGCGGCGGAGAGAGAGAAAATCCTGGCGACGTATAGGTCGGGCAGGCGCTTGACCCGATAGGCGAGGTCGGGGTGCAATTTCCCCAAGTGTCGGCCGCAAGGATATTGGCCAAATCTGTTGCCGTGAGGCCGGGACCTTGACCGCTCGGCCAGTTCTCGTTAGCAGCCCAGGACCGCGTGACATCGCCGGACCCGCTGGTCTCGCTGAACAACGGCTCACACACACTGCTCGTTTTGGGAAGAGCGCCGTTCAGGCAGCCGACTTTCACGCTGTCGATGTGGATTGGAGCAATCGCGTCTGCTTCGTCGTACCCATATCCGTCCCACACGACTGTGTTACCGTATATGCTGAAAAGTACCACCGGGTTGAGCCAGACTCGGATAGTATCGCAATCGTGATCTAGCCCCATGTAAGTGTTTGCGACCGCGTCGCACTCATCGTCGGTACCCTGCGCATAAACATTCAAAATATTTGTATTGGTATCGGTAAGTGTTACCGATTGGGTATCCTGACTGGTTTGGGTCAAGGTTGTTGATGACTGCTCCTGCTTACTTCCTCCCAGAAAGCCGAAGAGCGTGGCGCCGGCGGTCGTGGACGCGGTTACGGTTTGGCTTTGGGTAGACGTATTTACCACCTGCTGAGTGCTGCCGACCGTCGTGCTGTTCAGATAGCTTACGTAACTATACGCCGATGTAGGCTGTGCACCGCCCGGCGGAGCATAGATGACATCGACCACAATATACTTCGGATTGATGTAGCCGTTTTGGGCAGCTTCGCATGATTCGGAAGCATTAATTGCACTTTGATACGGACTGAGGGTGACAGTGCATAGTTCTGTTTCCGGAATGATATACTCTGTAGTATAAATTGGTGGGCCAGCTACACAAAATTCGACCGGCTGCCACCACACAACCTCACCACCTGACTGATTCGTAATGGTTAAAGGGTAGGTGATGCCGTTATAGGTATAAGAGAAATTGTCGAAAATGTAGACTGGATATTCTGTATTAGCATGCGTTTGTTGATTCGTGCAACTCCTCTCGCCTGTTGACACGTATTCATAATTTAGTGTGCCGCCGCCAAGTGGATATGATGCGCAATGTGCTTGTCGCGCAGTGGCAAGGCCAAAGACAATAAGAACCAGAGTGAAGATGAGTGAAGACCTGCCCAGAAATGCAGGAGTGGGACGCGGCATTTGAGGCTCCTTGAGCTAGGTTAGAGTGTTAGAGGTAGACAGGACTGGGGCTTCGTCGCGATGCTCGGAAGCCAGTCCTCTAAGAGCGCCGTTCAGAAAGTGATCTTGGCGGAGATCTTCACGGTTCGTGGGAGGTTGTACTGCGTTGCGCCGACGGTACCGAAACCGAACCAGCCGACCCCCGGATGATATACCGGTGGTCCGTCTCCTGGGTTGCTGTCCGGTCCGCCAAGTTGCGGTGTGTTGAATGAGTTGAAGGCGTCGAGGCGAAGGACCAGCGTGATGTTCTCGCGAATCGGCGTGGACTTCAACAGCGAAAGATCTATGTCAGGCGCCGAGGTCTGGCGCACCGCGCTATCTTGGGTAGGCGTGGTTTGCAGTCCAAACGTGTACCCGTCGACGTTCGGAATCCTGCTCCAGCAGGCCAGAGCAGTGGGATCGTTTCTTAGCCATTCTCCCAGCTTGGGCCTGCCCGAGGGGCGAATCTGACTGAGCGGGCAGCTATCGACCCAGCCGTTGTTGAGCCCGACCGGCTGGCCGCTCTGGATCTGAATCACCGAGCTGAGCGTCCAACCGTTCACGAACACTCCGGCTGCCGCCGGGGGATTGGAGAAGAACCTCGCCCCCTTGCCGATGGGCAGGTCCCAGACCGGGGTAACGGACAAGATCTGGTCACGGTCGGTGCTGGCGATTATATGCTCCTGATTGGTGCTGATGCCGCCCGGTACCGCCGCAGCCGAGCCCTGGAAGGGCCATCCAAACGGGTAGCCGTTGTTGTTGATCGTCTTCGACCAGGTATAGGCCGATTGCAGGAACAGCCCATGGGCGCCTCCATAGATATGGCGGGTCACCTTGACTTCCAAGCCGTTGTAATAGTTCCTGCCGATCGGCTTGTTGTATTGGCCTACCAGCGAGGGGCCCCCTGCGTAGCAGTATTGGCTGAGCGGCTGCAGCAGGTCGAGAGCCCAGATGGTCGGGTACGCTCCGCAACCGCTCCCTCCCTGCTCTGCGGCCGCCACGTTGTAGTAGGGGTTGGGCACTTGCGCGGTGAACAGAGTGGGATTGGCGATAGCCGCCTTCCACTCCGCCAAACTGGTATTGGCGGCGCTCAACCAGACGAATGTGCGGTTTCGGTAGGAATAGTTCCCCGCGTAGCGGGCGTCGATGACGAACTTCGCCCCCAATTCACGCTGGAAGCCGAAGGAGAATACCTCGCCGAGGGGCAGCTTGCGTTGCGGAAAGTCGAATGCCAGACCGCTGTTTCCAATGTTCGTCAACAGCCCCTGAGAGCTTCCCTGAGGTACCTGGAGCTGCACTCCGGAGTAGGGAAATCCCTGCTGAAACTTCGCCGAGGGCGTAATGCCGCCGTCAGGCGAACCGACATAAGGCGTCGTCTCCGCAAACCCGCCGTTACTGCCACCTTCAAGGCCGCCTTGATACACCAGGCCGTAACCACCCCGGATCACAGTCTTGGGATCTACGGCATAGGCAAACCCGATGCGTGGGCCGACGTTGGAGTAGTCCGTGTAGTAGGCATCGCGGGAGTTGCCGCCGACGCCCGGAAATTCCTGGCCGCCAAGCACCGTGGTTGGAGGAGTAATGCCGGCCGCCGACCACGCTGCTTTATTGGCGGCATTGCCGATGTTGGCGGCGAAGTTGGCATCGCTGGCGACTGGATTCGTGCAGGTCAGGCAGAGGCCGGCGTCCAGAGCATTGTGCCGGTCGCGCAAGCCGCGTTGCACATCGTAACGGATGCCCAGGTTCAACGTCAGGTGCGGGGTAACGCGCCAGTCGTCCTGGAAATAAATGGCGTAGACCGGTTGATCCTCGGCATTTGTGCCGAAATAGTCGATACCGCCGCCGCCTGGATAGCCCAGATAGAAATCCGCCAGCGAGGAGCCGTTCCCCTGACTGCTATTGCAGCCGTTGCCGGTCGACCCCGGAACGGCTCCATAGCAGCCGCTGTTCGCTGGATTGTATTGCGTGAATCCCGCCCCGAATTGGAAGTCGCCGTTGGGATGGCCGTAGAGGGACCAATCGCCATAGCGGAAATCCGCGATGGTGCCGCCAATGTGAAGGCTGTGCGATCCCTTGATCTTGGTCAGGTCCACGTCCAGCGAGTAGTTGGTGGTGGCGTCGGAGCCCACGGCATTGCCGAAGATCGTGCCGTCGCCGTTCGGGTTATATCCAAGGATGCCGCCGGTATAGCTGTCGCCCACGCTGAACTCGGGAACATCCTGGCGGCTGGTGTTGCCGGGCAGGGGCAGGGTTAGGCCGAGAATGGAGGAATTTTGCGCCAGCGACAGATTGCCGTCGGGCGCCGTCTCCTGGAAGCGGCTGAAGGAGAATTTGGCGTCGAGCAGCAATGTTGGCGTGAAGGTATAGGTAACATCCTGCCCTGCCGCCCAGCTTTCGCGCCGCTGGTTGATGTTTCCGTTGGCGGCGAGTCCGGTCAAGCCGTTGTTGCTCTGATATTGCTCGCCAGTCTGCCACTGGTAATAGCTGTACAGCTTGGTCTTGTCGTTGAGGTTCCAGTCCACGCGGACGCTGGGCTGGTAGTAGTGGGTGAGCTCCGGCAGAGGCTGATAGTAGTTATCGCCGGCCGCGAAATTGGTCGCGCCCGGGATATTGGGCAGGGGAATATATTTGAGAATCGCCAGCGCTGTATTGTTCAACTGGGCGGTGGGAATGGTGTCGTTCGGAAACGGGGTCTGGTGAAGGTCGTTGTTGTTGCTGCACGAATCCGCCGTAGCGCCTTCGCTGGCGGGGCAAACCGCCGTGCCCGGCTGATAGATGGGAATTCCCGCCGGCTCTCCCGACGAAGGCCCGAAATGGGTAGGATCGAGCGCCGCGGCGAGGCCGAAATCGATGCCCGAAACGCCCGTCGGATTGCCGTTGAATCCAGGCCGCAGATAAGCCGGCGGCACGTTCGTCGAAACTCCATTCGCGATCGACTCGTTGTATCCTTCGAATCCGAAAAAGAAGAACAGCTTGTTGGTCTTGATCGGGCCGCCCACGGTCGCGTTGTACTGGTTTTCAACGTATCCCTGGCGAGGAAGGCCAAAAAGCTTATTCTGATAGGTATTGGCTTCAAGGAAAGCGCCACCGTAGTTCTCGAAGACATCTCCGTGGAACTTGTTGGTGCCGTTCTTGGTGACGACGTTCACTGTCCCGCCGGCAGTTCTGCCGAACCGGGCGTCATAATTGGTGGTCTGCACATTGACTTCGCTGACCGTATCGAGCTCCGGCGCCACATTGAAGGCCCCGGCGGACTGATTCTGGAATGTGGTTTGCTGCGTGATATTGACGCCGTTGAGGGTGAACTGGTTGGAAGACCCAAGGGCCGCGTCTCCCTGAGGCGCACCGCCTCCAAGGCTGTATCCATTACTGTTGCCGAAGCCGTTGGAGCCGCTCGGGCTGCTATAGGCTTGGCTTCCGGGCGTGGTTCCAAGCAGATTGTAGATCAGGCGCCCATTGACCGGCACGGACTGAAGCTCCCGCTCCGGAATCAGGTTGCCGCCCGAACCGGTCGTCGTCTCAAGCTCGGGCGGGGCGTCGGTTACCACTACTGTTTCATTCGCGCCGCCCACTTCCAGTTTGAAGTTCTGGCCGAAGCCCTGCGCCGCGAACATTTGTACTCCGTCCTGGACGGCGGTCTTGAACCCCTTGGCCGTGACGGAGACCGTATACGTGCCGGGTAGAACGTAAGGGATGTAGTAGGTGCCCTCTTTGGTGGTTTTGGCGGTGTAAGTGGTTTTGGAGCTCGTTTCCACCGCCGAAACCTGAGCGTTGGCAACCAACGCGCCCGATGGGTCGGTCACCCGCCCGGAAAGTGTGGCGCGAAATTCCTGGCCAAAGGATGGGGACGCAAAGATGACTCCCAAAGTGCACAGCAGGGCTACGACACCGCGCCCAAGCATTCTGCGAAGACGATTCGTCAGGCACAGCAGCGGATTATCCGTCAGTATTCGATTCATCTACAGCCTCCAAAATGTCCTGCACTTCGCCGCGCCGACTCGTGCGGTAGGCGCGGATTGGGAAGGCGATGTTTCGCCTTGGATGGGGTTTTCGCTTTTCCGATGGTAACGATTCCAATTCCAGCATGGTATCGATTCCAAGAGCACGAAAATTTTGCTCCCTGCTTTCTCTCGTTGTCAATTGTTTTCTTGTCCGGCACTGGCTCAAGATGGCATCCTCCGGTTCATCTGCAGGATGCTGCCCGATTACTGAACGGACGGTAGATTCGAATGGCTTGAAAAGTCGTGAAGCGCCGTGAAATAAGCATGAAATTTTTATGAACGACGTAAGCAATGTATTTTCAGCAATATGCGCATTCGTGCGGCGTGACATTTTGAGGGTTGCGATGGTATCGATTCCGCACGAGTCCGTTTTCTGATACCCTGATCCCCTGATTCGGAGGCGGACGAAGGAGGCGGAAAGCGCGGTGACCACCATTGAGTCGCCAGCTATTGGCTACCATTTCGACGACTATGAGCTTGATGTCCTTCGCGGCTGTCTGCTGCACGGAGGCAAGGAACTCCCTTTGCGATATCAGAGCTTCCTGTTGCTGCTCTACTTTGTAGAACACCCGGAAACGCTCCTCTCAAAGGATGAACTAACCTCGGCCATCTGGAGCGACACGTCCGTCACGGACAACGCCCTGGTGCAATGCGTTACCGAGATTCGGCGCGAGCTTAAGGACGATCCCCGCAATCCCAGGTTTATCAAGACCTTCCCAAAGGTCGGGTATCGCTTTATCGCGGATGTGCGGGTGGTCCGAAACGGGCGCAAATCCCCGGCGCTGAGAACGCTGCCAATTCCACAAGCGGCGGGAACAGTGGATCTTCCGGCGCCAGATCTTCCTGTTGTCTTCAAGCCCGCCTGCCCATCAAGCTCGCGAATTGGAGTCTGGCGACAGATTCCGTTGGCAATCGCCTTGATATTGCTCTTCTCGCTATCCGGAGACAGGAAGCCCGCCATGGAGCTTGCGACTCCTGCCGTGCAGCCGGCTTCCGGCTTACCCATTCTGGCCGTCTTTCCACTGGCCAACGAAACCGGGCGGCAGGATTTGGATTGGCTGCGCGAGGGCCTGTCGGACATGATTCTGACCGACCTGGCGCATACCGGCAGATGGGATGTCTTGAGCCGTGAGAAGATGCACTCTCTCGTAGGCGAAGGGAGCCGCGCGGCTCTCGCTTTTGACGAAGCTCTGGAGATCGCCCGCTCGGCCCACGCCGCCAACTTCATTATGGGCAGCGTTTCGACCTCCGGCCAGCAGGCCGCCATTGGCATCCAGATTTTCGACAGCGGGGACGGGCATCTCGTGGCCACCGATCGTGCTTCGCTCAACGATCCTCGTGAGATCGTCGCCGAGGCCGGTCTGCTCTCCACCGATATTGCGCGTCGGCTGGGTCATTCTGGCGAGGAGCCGACTCCGCTGGCCGACAGGATGACCGGCAGTGTCGAGGCCTATCGCTACTATTTGCTGGGAGTGGAGAAGGCCGAGCAGTTCCAGAACGCGCAAGCCGTTGAGCTGTTGAAGAAATCGATTCGATTCGATTCCAGGTTTGCCATGGCTTACGCTCGCATCGGATACGCCTATGCCGTCCAGGACTTTCAGCCGGAAAGAGGTCTTCCCTACCTCGAACAAGCACAACGCCTCTCCGCTTCGTTGCCGCTCATGAGCCGGCTCTATATAGAAGCCTGGAGCGCCATTGCACGCTCCAACTACGACGCAGCCAACGGCATCCTGCTGCAGATCACCCGGCAATACCCGGCTGAGACCGAGGCTGTTTGCCAACTGAGTCGTCTGCTCCGCGGACAGGAACGCGTGGAAGAGGCCGCCACCCTGTTGCGCAATGCCATACGAATCAATCCGAATGCCAAAGACCTCTACAACGCGTTCGGCTTGATCCTGATTTCCATGGGTCGTCCGCAGGAGGCAATCGATGCCTATCGGCAGTATGTAGCCCTGGCGCCGCAGAATCCCAACGGCCACGACAGCCTCGGAATGGCCTATGAATTGGTCGGCCAGTATGAGTACGCGCTCGCCGAATACAACCAGGCATTGGCCCTGGACCCGGAGTTCGAGCCGTCGATCGTCCATCTGGGCGATACCGCGTATCAGATGGGCCGGTACCAACTTGCCTTACGAGAATATGACCGCTATATCCAGGTAGCCGGCTCCAGCGATGCCAAGGCTCTGGGTTATGGGGATATGGCTACCGTCTATCTGGCGATGAACAATCTGACCGAAGCGCAGGACGCCGCCGGCCAGGAACTGCGCAATAGTCGCGCCTTCGTCTGGCACTCGCTGCAAATTGCCATGGAAAAGCACCAAACGGAGCGCGCAACTGAGCTGGAAAAGGAGCTGTTTGCCAATCTGCCCGACTCGGAGCGAGGTTCACCGCGCGATCTGCGGCAGGAATTTTTCTATCGCGGATATATCGAATTGAAAACCGGAGATCCTCAAGGGGCGATCAGTCATTTTAAATTGGCTTTACAGCATTTGCCCCAATCTTCAGGTATCGATCTCCATGAGGACTGTCTGGCGAATGCTTATCTCGATCTGGGCATGATCCCCGAGGCCATCGCAGAGTACAAACGGATCCTCAAAATCAATTCGAATTATCCCCTTGCTTACTATCACCTTGGACTCGCCTACCAAAGCATCCATGATCGAGCAAACGCAACCGCTACATTCCAACGCTTTCTGCAGGCCAGTGCGTCTGCAGATCAGGACAGTCCCCCTGTCCTGGAGGCCAAAGGGCTTCTCCGTAATGGACTCTCTTAGAGCGACAATCTCAGGTGATTCGTGCCACCGGACTCTTGCTTGAGACTCTGGAACGCACTCTGCCAAACCCCGGAGGTGGCGCTCCGATCCAGAAGCACTCTTGCGTGGATCTCAGAAATGAACCGGTTGCATGAGGGCATCGTCGCGTCCCTCCGCTTACTCGGGTCCAGTGGCCATCGAGAGGTAGGCCTGCTGGATCCATTCTCTTATTGCCGCCGCAACTCGAATTTGTGCGAGCTTGGTTTGAGCTTCTTCTGAATCTCCGCGGAGAGTTGATCCTGTGCCTGTCGCAACTTGTCTTCAGCCGCAGGAGATGCGGCATCCTCCTTGACATCGGCGCTGAGAATGAAGCGCGCCTGATCCAGTTGAACGCGTTGAAACTCGGTTGAATCAATATCGCGCGCCTGATCGACCATTGGAGTCTTATAGAGCGCGAGATTGACGCCGGATGCAAGCTCTTCATGGGAGAAACTCGAGATGGTCTTGCCATCGATGAGGAGCTGATACTGGCCTGCCTCAAGCGCTTGCACGCGCAAGATGAGTCGATCGACCTTTGCGATGTCGGAGATACTTAGCAGCAGCGGAATCATCGCGTTGTTGAAGTCGAAGGGCAGCGGGAGAGCTGCATCCGTCTGCGTCCATTGCAGTCCGACGGTCGTCTTGGCGAGTTGCGACATCGTCGTTCGCTGCGTGTCCACAGCCTGAACACTGGCTGCATTCAACGTGAGGCTGCTGACAATCGGGTCGACACGCCATGCAGAAAGCAGTTGTGCCGCCATGATCCAATGGCCAATCTCTGCTGGATGGATGCGATCTGGCACCATGAGCGACGCAAGTTGCGGAGCCTGCGCTTTGGCCCGTTCCAGCGCGTCAATCAGCGGCTGATGAAAATCGGCCAGCAGCAGTTTACTGTCGCCCGATGCGCGCCTGTCCTGCGCCATTTTAGAAACATCGCTGCCAAGATCGTCGATCACCCGCGAGTAGCCTGGAAACTCCGTACCATGCGTGATTTCGTCATACGGCGAAGGACGAATTAAAGTTAGAGTTGCATCCGGCGCGGCTTTGCGCAGTGCATCGAGCAGTTCACCGTAGCCTTTCTTAAACGCTATATCGATCTGCGGATTCTGCGTTCCCCACCAGCCATCGTTCATTCCCAGCATCACTGTAATAATGGCCGGATCAAACGGCCGCACGTCGCGCTCGACACGCTGCGCCATGGTTCCCGCATACCCGCCAGAGACCTGATCGCCGGGCACGCCAGCATTCACAAAACGAATGTGCAAGGAAGGATAGCGGGTGAGCACGAAATCTTCGACAAAACGTGTGTAGAGCCTTTGCGCGGTGATGCTGTCGCCGTAGAACACGACTGTTTCGCCGTCCTTCAGGGCGAACTCCTGGGACCGTGCAATGGCGCATGAAGAGGTGAGCGCAAGAGCAGACACAATGCACATTGCAAGCCGACGGTTGGGTCTAAGAAATCTTTGCATAGTTGCCAATCCTCAATGAACGAGAACGCGAAGTGTCATGTTCTCCGGCGCGATTTTTGACTTATCGAACGACCATTGCGCAGCCGGTATCAATACACAACCCGGTAGGCTACAGCCTCAAGCTTGACGGGATCTTTTTCCGCGGAGTGAAAGCGGATTTGGACCGCCTTATTCGGGTCGAGATCGGCTGCCTTGATCTCACCTACCGCCCAGGACATTCCGCTCCAGACTATCTTGTCGTAATCGACGTGAACCGGAACGGCGCGACCATCTTGCGTCGCATCGATCGTGAATACCTTGGCCATATTCTGGCCATTCGGCGGTCCGCCGGCCCATGTCCTGCGCAGGTATCCGTCTGGAGTGCGCTCCCGCACGATCACTCGAAGAGCGCCTTTCGCCGGGGGCTGGATACTGGCCTCGATTGTACTGGGCGCGGTGGTGTGAAAATCGGATGGAAGGGGTTGGATGGACGTGGGAATCACTACATCGTCTTGGATCCCGAAATCATAGTCAGGCGCGGCATAGGATCCATAGCCCACCACGGCCATCTGTCCGGGACCCAGGGTGATCTTGTTCCCGCTTAACCGTGGTACGAATCCAGCATCGCGAAATTGCACTGTGCCTGTGCCTAGTGGCGGCTGGACAGGAGCAAGCTGCGGCAGAGTGAGCGTGGCGATCGTCTGGCTCGGGTTCATGGCCACATAAACCGCTCCGCGTGTGGTGACGCCTCCGAAGCCGTAAGGCTCGATATCGCCGGGTATCCCGCCGAAGGTATGGATACGGCCGAGGCCTTGCAACTCGAAGAAGAGTGATTGTGCTCGCGCCATCCACGCTGCGTCCTTACCCTGGATCAGTTCGAGATTGCCATGGACGGTGTTCACCCAGCCGCCGCGGGCCATCATCAGAAGATAGGCGCCTTTCCATGCGTTCATGCCGCGGTAGTAGATCGTTCCAGTCTTGCCGACCATGAAGCCAGTCGAATCGATGCGCTCAAGCGGAAAGCCGAGTTGCTCGAAGCGGCGCACCATGTGATCGCTGTAGATATCCATGGAGCGCCAGAAGTTAGCTTCGGGAACATCGGAAGGACGCGGGTCGCCGGTATACTCCATTTGAAAAACTTCAAGCCATCGCAAGTCGGTAGGATCGTGGAATGGCAGCGGGTCGAACGTGTTGTCCAACGTGCCGCCGAAACCGTTGAAGGCGATGAGGACCGCCTCCGGATTCTTCCCGCGGAAGATACGCAGCGCTTCGCGAAAAGCGTTCGCATTGCGCTGAACGATCTCCGCCTTGGTGAGCTTTGCCGCGGTTTCTGGCGTGGCCGCAGTGAGATCGACAAAGTCGAACTTGAACATGCGGATGCCGTGGTCATACCAATACTGCAAGACGTTCATGAAGTCCGGTAGAAAGCCGCCTTCCGAGAACGACATGGCTCCGCCGTCTTTGTTGAGTGAGTCTTTCCATGCGGGCGCGGCCTGAATCTTGACTAGCGTGTTCGTGCTGAACCACATGCCTGGAAGCACGCCGTTCGCCTTGCACTTATGGATCCATGCATCGGGACCGTCGGGCCAGTTGGCTTTGCGCCATGTGCGATAGCCGCCGCCGGGTTCAAACCAGAAGGCGTCCATCATGTAGTAATCGAAGCGAACGCCAGCCTTCTTCAGGCGCAGCAACTCGTCAAGTTCGCGCATGGCCAGAGTTTCGGTCAGAGGGATGTTATCGGACAACTCGTCGTAGGACGACCAGTTGTTGTAGACGGAAATGGGAGCCTGTAGCGCAGGCAGCGGAGGTTCTGGACGGGAATCGCTCTGGGCGCTCGATATGAGTGGAAGGGTCATGCAGGCCGCTAACATCAGGGCGGAGGGAATGTTGGCTCGAAGTTGAAAAGAATGCGTTATCGCGTTCACTGTTTGTCCTCTGCGGAGATACTCTCGGGCATCTGCGCGTAATCGGGTTTGCCCAGCTCATCGCGAACCGCGAGCCCGAGTGTTCCGGCGTTTTGAAAACCCTGCCAGGAGAAAAGCACACGTCTCTCAGGCGCTTGGTATTCGGAAAGTTGGATAAGGCCGGGCTGCTGCGGAACATAATCAAACTGGATCGAGGTTGCCCCCAGATCGCGGATAGCGTTGGCGATGGCTTCATCTTTGGGCGTGCCAGATGGCAAGCGGAGATGAACGTGAACGGAGAGATGTCCGGGATCATATTGCGTGGCGAGACTGCGCAGAACCATCAGTTGCGCACGAGGCTGCGATTCGAGGAGTCCATCCGCATCGAGGCTGAAGTCAACGGTAGCGTCGAGACGCAGAGAATTCCCAGAGGGATGAGAAATGGCCAAGTTATCGAGAGTCGAACCGGACTCGAATCCTGCCGAACGAAGCTCGGCGAACGTGGCTTCGCGGTGCTCGCCCAGGTCGAACTTGGCGCCGCGATGCCCTTCTGGACCCGCATAGCTATACGTATTTCCAGCGGGCGCAAAGTTGGCATTGGTGCGATAGAAGAATGGGGAATAAGACTCGATCGAATTACCCACGAAAACAACTGGCGAGTTGCCGAAATCGGCGTCGCTGACGATCGCCGCCGCGGTAGAAACGGGCGGATTCCAGCGAATCATGTTTTGTTCGATGCGCAGATTGTGAATAACTCCGCCATTCCACCCATGCAGGTAAACTGCGCCCTGCAGAGCCGCAAGACGCGGGCTTTGCGCATTATCGATGCAGAAGTTGTGAGTGACGACACTATCGCTCGTAACATAGCCGGCAGCGAATACGGCGATGCAATACCCTTGCGTATCGTGCGCATAGTTGCGCTCGACCGTGTTGCGAGTGTTATCCCAGTCGATGTCATACGCGCCGCCGTCGACGCCGGGACTATCCGTGAGGAACGCTTCGTTATCGCGTACGGCACAGTCGGTGCAGGTCCAGGTCCAGATTGCATTAGGCGTACCGGTCGATTCAGTGGGCTGCATGCCTGTATGCCATGCGGTACTGGTGGCAATGAGGCCGTTGGAGACGCGAAAGAGAACGATGCCGTCGCCATAAACATCCTGCACGCTGGAGTTGCGGATGACGATGCGGTCATTGAGGGGAGAATCGTCCTTGTAGCCGTAGTTACCGCCACCAATGAGGATGCCGGCCCATTGGTTGGTGTGCGCGGCGATCACGCCATCCACGAGAATGTCGTTGAAGAAGGTGTTGGGACCGCTGGGGCCGATGACGATGAGGCCGTTGTCTTTGTTTTTCAATTCACCGCCGCGCACGTCATGGACATAGAGGTTCTTAAGTGCGATGTTATGCAGGGTGCCGTGGTCGCCGCTGACGAAAATTCCGTACTTGTTGGAACCCGACACGTCGAGAGAGTCGATCTGCCAGTGCTCCTGATTGAAGAGTAACAATGCCTGACGATCCTGGCTGGAGGCCACGATACGCGGACGCGGGCCTCGACCGTACGCAGTCAGGCGGATTGAATTGCCCTTCTTGCCAGAGCCTTGCGGAGAAAAGCTGCCCTGGCAGACCGCGCCGCGAGCCAGCGCAATGCGGTCACCGGCGGTAAACGGATGTGCTTGCGCGGCGGTGATGCTGTTCCAGGGATGGACTCTCGATCCGTCCCCCGCGGCGGGAGAAGAGCAGTCGATATAGAACGCGTGAGACGCCGTGGAGACGCCACTCTGCGCCAGAGCGGGGGTAGATAGGGGCAGAAAAAACAACGCGAATAACTTGGCGGCCCATACGGGGATTGACGAGGCTTGGCCGCGCGGAAAGCGAGTCATCGAACGGAAGCTCCAGCAAAAGAATGGAAGTTGGGTAGAAATGCGTGAGACGGCGACCTATCAGGCCGCCGTCTCGCTAAGAGAAACAAGTCCCGGATCAATCTTAAAAAAGGAACTTGGCCGCAAGCTGCGCTACGCGGTTGGAGCTTCCAATATCCTGGGTGATCGTACCAAAGGTACCGTCGTTGGCGTTGCCATCCGGACCGGAGTAGTGCTCGGTGTTGAAGCTGTTGAAGGCTTCAATGCGAATCTGGAGCGTAAACCGATTCTCCACTTTGAAGTCCTTGGCCACCGAGGAGTCGAGGTTGAGGTATCCCGGGCCGGTGAAGAGGTTGCGCCCCGCGGTGCCGGCGAGGATGGCCCCTCCCTGAGTCGGTGTCTGTTTACTGAAAGCCGCGGTGTTGAACCATTCGTGGATGGATCGCTTGGAGTGCGGCAGAACCGGGTTGCCGACGAGGTTGGGCCGCAGACCGGGAAAGCTCCCCGTAGGGTTGGTGCCGAGAATCACGTTGACCGGCGTTCCCGACCGGAGTATTGCAATAGGACTGAAGCGCCATCCGCCTATAATCGCGTTGACGACAGGGTTCAGCCCAGAGCCAATGGCCTGTCCTCTACCGAAGGGCAGGTTGTAGGATCCGCTGAGGACAAAGTTTTGGCGCACGTCGGAGTCCGAACTGGCATATTCAGCCTTCAGGTTGTTGGGATTCTGCGGGCTATCGTTATTGAGGCCGGTATCGAAGGGCGCGGGACCATTGTCGAGTCCGTGTCCCCAGGTATAGCTGGCTAGGAAGCTGGTGTTCTTCGACGTTTGTTTGGTGATCTTCAATTGCATCGAGTTGAACTTGCTCAGCCCTGCATCTGTCAGATATTGGATCTGCCCCAGAGCGGGATTTACCACACCGGCCCCCTCGTTGATATCTCCAACCTTGTAAGAGAGATGCTTGGAGATCGAGCCCACCCAAGCCAAGTCCATCGCGATGGTATTGGTCAATTGGCGCTGCATGGAGAGGTTATAAGACCCCGTAGTTCCAGTCTTGATGTTAGGGTTCACGGCGTCGACGGTGATCGAACTCGCGTCCGCAATGGTAGCAGGATTCAGGATGCCTCCGCCCCCCCCGGGAAAAGCGATCGCGGTGTTGCGCGTAATTCCCAGGTCCGCCTGATACAAGTACGGAGACGCGGGGTTGGTGGTCTGGGGCCCATTGGCAAACGAATTGACGTAGTCGGACTTGTCGGCGAACGGGACATTCGAGGTGAGCAGGTCTTCGCGTCCGTCGTTCTCCGGCGAATAGAAGAGAGCAAAACCGGCGCGGAATACCGTCTTTGGATCGGCGACCAGAGCAAAACCCAAACGGGGCGACAACTCGTTCCGACGCGGGTTGACCAGCGCCCGGGAATTCCCTCCGAGATTCGCCAGCAAGAGATTGCCCGAGGAAATATCGTAGTTGGATATGTCGTTATGCGCCTCGACCCATGGATCCTGAAACTCGTAACGCAGGCCATAGTTCAGCGTGAACCGGGGCGTCACCCTGAACGAGTCCTGAGCATACAAGTCCAGATTCCAGCTCGACGTATGCGGGTGGGATAGTTGCAAACCGAAGTCAGATTGCTGCGGCAATCCGAGCAGTAGATCGGCTATATCCGACCCGCCGTCGTAGTTGTAAGCGCCTGCGATATCGGTTCCCTGATAATAGTCGTAGTAGAAGCGCGGGTCGGAAGTGTTGGCAAAACCATAGCTTTCGAAGAATGTGAATCCAGTTGGAAAGATGGTGAAATCGGGGTGGGAGTTAAGCAGTCGGAAGTCGCCGCCAAACTTCAACTCGTGGCGCTTCAGGCCGCTCCAGGTAAAAGCGTCGGTGAATTGATAGTTCTGATCCAGGATAATGAAGGGCTTGTAGGTGGAACCGCCGGCCAGATAACCGTCGGCCAGGTCGATATAGGGAAAAGCGTCGGTCGCCGGAAAGCCGGGCACGGCGATGTTGGCCCAGCCATACTTGGTCGAGTAATCCGTTCCGTCCAGCAGACTTAGCTGCTCCTGATGATAGTTCAGGTAGCCGAAGCGAACCTCGTTGAGAGCGGTCGGGCTGAAGATGTGGTCGTAAGTCAAGGAAAGCGACTGCGCGCCGTCCACTTCGTCGTTGGCCTGGTCGGCGTCGCCACCGCCCGGCACGACGGTGTGGTCGTGATACGGATCGGTAACCAGATCGTTGTCGTCATACCAGTGATAGACGACATACAGACGGTCTTTGCTGCTAGCGACCAGGTCGAATCGGCTGTCCACCTTCTTGTTGGTGTCGGTAACCGGTGAGTAGACCTGGTAGTTGGAGAACCAGCCGTTATGGGTGCCGGGCAAGTTCGGCTTGGGAAAGAAATTCAGCAGCGTGTTCAACCCCGCCTGGCTGACTCTCGATGCCGGAATGACGTTGCCGGCAAACTGCTGAGCCACAGGGCAGACGCCTTTACTGCAATTCTTGATGGAGACATTGGGATCGAAGATTGGATCGATGGTCCCAGCCGGTGGGCCCCCTGGAAGGCCGGAATTAGGGTCGATGAGACCGGAAAGGTCCGCGGCCCCACCGGACGCGATGTTGATCAGGCCGAAGGGAATCGTCGAGTCGAGTTCGGTAAATGCATTGGTGCTGTGCAAGCCCTCAAAGGCAGCGAACAGGAAGGCGCGATCGCGCTTGATTGGCCCACCCACCGTGCCGCCATAGTTGTTCTGCTTGTAGATGGACGCTGGCTGGGGCATGCTGTCGCCGGGTATCGGTGCTTTGGAACTCAGATAGTTGGGGCGAAAGAACTCGAAGGCGTCGCCGTGAATGCTGTTGGTCCCCGCCTTGGTCTGCACGGCGAGTACGCCCCCGGCCGCATTGCCGAACTCGGCGTTGTACGACGCCGTGATCACCTTGAACTCTTCCACTGAGTCCACATTGGGTGCGATGGTAATGTCCTGAGTGCGGTTGGTGGTGGACTCGATGCCGTCGAGCTGGACGGAGTTGGAAAACTCGCGCTGACCGCTCACCGAGAGATTGAGAGCATTGGTGCTACCGTACGTGTTCACTCCCGGTACCAGCAGGGTGAGGCCATAAAAGTTGCGGCCTAGCAGCGGCAGGTCCACGATTGCGTCGCCGCCGATTGTGGTGCCTACCTCGGCCGACTGCGTCTGCAGCACCGGAGGCGCATCGGTGACCTCGACCGATGCGCTCACGGCGCCCACCTTGAGCTTGAAGTTGAGCGCCATCTGCTCGTCGATGACCAGCAGGACATGGGCGTATTTGGCCTCGCCAAATCCGGGAGAGGCGGCAGTGACCGAATACAGTCCCGGTGGCATGCTGAGCACCGTGTAATTGCCGGCAGCATCCGTCGCGCCCGTAAACGTGACGCCTCTGGCCTCGTCAGTGGCAACGATGCTGGCCTTGGCCACAATGGCGCCGGAAGAGTCTGTAACCTGCCCGACGATCTGTCCGGTGGTAGCCTGACCGAGTCCGGGAATGGCGGCGCATACGAGAAACACTGCAATCAGCAGCGGCACAGCCCACAAGTGCGTACGTAAACATTTGGCGTAAGACATCGGACAGCCTCCAGAATGAAGACGCCAGCGTCCAAGTTGCACCTGAAATCGCATCCCCGGGTTTAGCCCCGCTGTTTTGCGAATCTATGCCGCCAGCGTCTGAGCACGCTCCTAAGCTTCGATCTCCCGCAGAATCTATCAGGAGGGGGCCGATTCAGGGTAACGTTTTCTCAAGACCCAAGATTAGGTTTGGCACACGGCACTGTCAATAAGCGCATGGACGTTTTAACGCCAACTCTTACTGTTAATGGTTGCTCGTAGGCCGCTTTATCCATCTAAGAGTTTCCAGTTCAAGAATCGCTCCTGGAACTCGCTCAACTGAAGTTTAGCCTTCATTTTGCCTTCGGCGCTGCTCGGCTGCACCCATCAGGATCAGGGACCGCTGCGCAAACGGAGAATATACCAGTGGCGCCATGCACGCCAAAGCCAATCCGTAGGGAATGTGGTGCAGCAAAAGGAACGGAGCGGCAGACCACAAGGCATCCAGCGGGAGCAAGAACCACCAGATCTTGCCGAACTTCCTACCCATACCCGGCGCATGGAAAAGCGTGCCGCAGAAGAGGAAAATGCGCACCGGGATTAGAATTGCCGCCGTCACAATCAGAGTCGCGAACAGGGCGCCTGAGACCGATAAAGGGGCGAGTAAGTCCTCGATTTCCGCGAGGTTGGCCAAGGCGCCGACGTAGAAGCCAAGATACATCGCTTGCAGCAGAAGAAAAAGCGTCTGCACCAACGCAGATGAGGCTTGGGGAAGATCGTTGGGAGTCGCCAATACGCGGTCGACGTAGCTCGGCCTGGCTTCGGG
>Ga0302325_10004931_pt1 | contig 30708 bp, 19 predicted proteins | sample Palsa_T0_2_FD_201948 | JGI IMG/M metagenome (GOLD analysis project Ga0302325, IMG submission 201948) | Peat permafrost microbial communities from Stordalen Mire near Abisko, Sweden - Palsa_T0_2 | ecosystem: Environmental > Terrestrial > Soil > Palsa > Peat permafrost | place: Sweden: Abisko... | reverse complement strand
CAGGTCAACGGGCGCCTCCCGCCAGAGGTCATTCAGCGCATCGTGCGCCAGAACTTCGGTCGATTCCGCCTCTGCTACGAGAACGGGATGCGAGCAAACCCGAACTTGCAAGGTCGCGTGAGCGTGAAGTTCATCATCGATCGAAGTGGTGCGGTGTCGATGACGGCCGACGGCGGGAGTGACCTGCCGGATCAGGGCGTCGTGCAGTGCGTCGTCCGCGGCTTCGGCAACTTGTCGTTCCCGCAGCCCGAGGGCGGCATGGTTACGGTCGTGTACCCGATCATGTTCAACCCCGGCGATTAGTGACGGTCGAGGGGAGCGACCTCCGCTCCCCTCGAGCTCCCCACCGGATTTCGAGAAATCGCGAACCGTGGCTATGCGCGCGTCGCCGCGACCGGGGCGAGCCCGCATTCGTCTCGCTGGCTCGCCCGCGACGACCCCGGTCATGGAATCGTGAAGCACGAACACACGCGTTTCTTTGTGGGCTGGTTGATGTGGACGGGTCGCATTCGCTTCTCGTAGACTGCCGCGCCATGAGTCTCTCGAAGGTGCTCGTTGCTGCCGGAGTGGTCTCTGTTGCCGCGTGCAGCCGTAACAACATCGAGGCCGTGAACCTCGCCAACGAGGGAGACCAGGCCAAGGGCGCGAACGTCGACGAAGCGATTTCCAAATACGAGCAGGCCACGAAGCTCGACCCCGACAACGCACGCATCTGGTGGAAGCTCGTGCTCGCGTACGAGAAGAAAGAGGCGTGGCAGAAAGAGGCCACGGCCTGCGCGCACGCCGAAGAAGCGGCCGAAAAGGCCGACGGCAAGAAGACCCACGCGGACTATTACTTCCGACAGGGCTACGCGCTCGAGCAACTCGCCGAGGCGGGTGGAAGCTGGGCGGACGCCAAGGCTCCCTTCCAGACGGCCGCGCAGGTCGATCCCAACTACGCGGATGCGTACGGCGAGTTGGCGTGGGTCCTTCTCCACGCGGACGACGAGGTCGGCGCGATGCAGAACTGGACCAAGGCGCTCCAGACGAGCCCGGACCGCACCCAGTACTACGTCTCGCTCGCCGACCTCTACCGCCGCGAAATGTTCTTCGACCAAGAGGAGCAGGTTCTCAAGGAGGGGCTGTCCTACGCGAAGGAGGACGACAAGCACCTCTTCAACCTCCACACCCTTCTCGGCGACGCATACGAGACGAAGGGAGACCTTTCCCGCGCCGTCTCGGAGTACGAAGCCGCCAAGAAGTCGTGCGAGAGCAACAAGTGCAACGATCACAAGGAAGCGTACTTCTACCTCGGCTCAGCCTACGCGGAGCTCAACCCGCCCAAGAAGAACGAGGCCATCCAGCAGCTGCAGTCGTTCTTCAAGATCACGTGCAAGGGCTCGAACGCGGCGAAGTTCGGCGACCAATGCGCGCAGTCCCAGGAGATCGCGCGGCGTCTCGGGGGCTCGCTTCAATAAGCTCGCCGCGCCGAAAGCTCTGCGGGTGGCCTTCGGGGCCTCGGCGGCAAGAGGGGCTCTCGGGAAGAGAATGTGCGAGAAACACGCGCCCGGGATGGTCTGCCCGGCGTCCTCGCTAGCGGGCCACGGCGTGAAAGATCGCCCGCAGAAACAACACCCTTCGGCGGTATAGTGTGAACGCCGCGAGGCACACGGGAAGGTGGCGGTGTTCCCGCTGAGCGGTCGAACGAACCGAGGCGATCGATGGAGTTAGAGGAGCGTCTTTCGTATCTGGAGCACGTCCAAGACTGGCAGGGTCTCGCCGAGGAGCTCGAGAAGGGGATCGCGTCGGCGCCTGCCCAGGCGGACAAGGCCCGCTTCCATCTGAAGTTGGGCCGCGTGCTCGAGACGAAGTTTCTCGCAGGGGTCAAGGCGCTCAAGCATTTTCAGGACGCCTACAAGCTGAACCCCGCGCTCATCGAGAGCCTGGAGTCGGCGCGCCGGATCTACTGGGGCCTCGGCAAGTTGAACATGGTCCAAAAGCTCCTCGAGCTGGAGCTGAAGGCTGGCCCTGAAGGTGCGCGTGCGAGCGCCTTGCTCCTCGAGCTGGGCGACGTGCTCAGCGATCAAGGCGAGTGGGAGAAGGCGGCCGCCGCATACGCGAAGAGCCTCGGCGCAAGCGGTGGCAAGAACGCCGGGGCGAGCGCCGCACTCGAGGATGCACAGCTCGACGCGGCACGATGGCAGGAGCATCTCGCGGGGCTTTTGCGCATCGCGGGTCAGGACGCGAGCGCCGCGGGAAAGGCTCGCGCGTTCCTTCGCGCATCACGAATCGCCCGCCGGTTCGCGCCCGACGAGGCCGAGGCCATGCTCTCGCGAGCCTATTTCGCCGACGCGGGCGACAAGCAAGTGGCCGCGCTGTACGAGGGCGTGCTCGCGGACCAGGGCCGCTTCGACGCGCTCGAGCAGGCGCAGCGTCAGATCCTCGAAGAGCTCGACTCCGCGTCGCGCGCCAACGTGGCGCTGCTCTTTGGCACGCGCTGGATTCTTCGGCACCAGAACGTCGAGTTCGGTGCCCGCTTCCTCGAGGAGGCTCTTCGGCTCGATCCGCGAAGCGAGGGCGCGTTCTTCTTCCTTCGGGATGCGTACGGCAAGAAGGCCGGTGACTGGGTTCGCGTGCTCGATCTCGCCGAGGCCGCCGCAACGCGCGCCGAGGACGGGACGAGTACGTTCCTTCTGGCCGAAGCCGGCACGATCGCGTGGCGCGAGCTCGGCAACCTGATACGCGCGCGTACCTCGTTCGAACGCCTGAGCGCCGTCTCGCCCGAGCACCCACAGCTTCGTGCGTTCGAAGCTCAGATCGGTGAGACGCTCAAGCCCGCGAGCGGCCCCGCGCCGACGGATACGGTCGTCGCTCCCGCCGTGCCGGCCCCTGCATCCGAGCCGTCCCGTGCGGTCGCCCCTACCGCCACGCCTGCGGCTGCTCCAGTGGCCGCCGCACCGACGCCGCCCCCGCCTCCGGCCGCTCCGGCTGTCGTCGTCGACGAAGCGAAGGTCGCCGAGCTCCGTCAGCTTGCCGAAAAGCAGGAAGCCGCCAAGCGCTACAACGAGTACGTCAAGACGCTGCTGCAGCTCGCGGGCCTCGTTGGCGACCCGGAAGAGAAGGTCGCTCTCTACACGAAGGCCGCCGACCTCTACGTGTCCAAGTTCGCCAACCAGGCCGAGGCCGTGAAAGCCTACGAGGCCGTCCTTGCGATCGACCCGGACCACGCGCAGTCGGTCGAGTACCTGCGTCAGATGTACGAGAAGCGCCGCGACTGGGAGAAGCTCCTTGGTCTGCAGCGTCGCGAGGCCGAGCGCATGCCACCGGGCGCAGCCCGCGCCGCGAAGTTTCTCGAGATCGCCAAGCTCGCCACCGAGCGGGTGAAGAAGCCGGAGGTCTGCGTCGACCTCTGGCAGGAGGTCCTCGCCAACGACGACTCGAACGCCGACGCGCTGTCCGCGCTCTCCGGGCTCTACGAGCGCGCCAAGGACTTCGAGCGGCTGACGGCGGTCCTCGAACGCCAGGCGGAGGTCACGTACGACGCCGCCGCGAAGATCCAGGTGCTCGCGAAGCTCGGGGCGATATACGGCGATCGTCTCAACAACGACGAGGGCGCGCTCAACGCTTGGCGTGCCCTTCTCTCGCTCGACCCGAACGACCGTCGCGCCCAGGACGCCCTGAAGAAGAAGTACCTCGCGCTCGGTCGTTGGGACGACCTCGAGGTGTTCTACGCGGAGAGCGGCAAGTGGGACGAGTTCATTCGCGTCCTCGAGCAGCAAGAGGCCAAGGAGACGAATCCGCAGCCCAAGATCTCGCTGCTCTTCAAGATCGCGCAGCTCTGGGCCGACAAGAAGCAGAAGCTCGATCGCGCGGCCAAAGCCTACGAGAAGGTGCTGGAGCTCGAGCCCGACAATCTGCACGCGGCCGAGTCACTCATCCCGATCTACACGGCCGCCAACAATGCCAAGTCGCTGGGGAACGCGATCGAGGTCAAGCTCGGACACGAGCAGGATCCTGCTGCCAAGCTGGAGCTTTATCGCGAGGTTGCTGCGCTTTACGAAACGAAGGTTCGCGATCCGCAGCGCGCTTTCGAGCGCTACCTCGCGGCACTCGAGATCGCGCCCGGCGATTCACGCACCGGCGAGGACATCGAGCGCGTCGCGAAGGCGATCGGACGTTGGGACGAAGTCGTCGCTGCTTACGGGCGAGCGATCGAATCGGCGGACTCGAGCGGCGATCGCGACGGTGGCGTCTCTCTCCGACTGCGGCTGGGGCGCGTGCTCGTCCAGCACCTCAACAAGGTGGACGAAGCGCTCGAGACGTACCGCGCCGTCTACGACGCTGACGGCGAAAACCTGGAGGCGATCGCCGCCCTCGAGCAGCTCTATCGCCACAGCTCCCGATTCGCAGACCTGCTCGGGATCTACGAGAAGAAACGAGATCTCGCGCCGACGACCGACGAGAAGAAGGCCATCAGCGCCGAGATCGCCCGTCTCTACGAGAACGAGCTGAAGGACGTCGATCGCGCCATCGAGACGTACGTCCAAGTGTTGGAGGAAGAGCCGAGCGACGTCCAGGCCCTCGCGGCGCTCGACGTGCTCTACGGTCGCCTCGGCCGGTGGGCGCCTTATGTCGACGTGCTTCGGCGGCGTCTGGAGCTCGACGTCGGTGAGCAAGAGCTCATCGACCTAAAGTTTCGGCTCGGAACGGCACTCGAGAAGCACCTCGAGGACCCGGCCGCAGCGCTCGAGAACTACCGCGAGATCCTGTTCGTGGAGCCCACTCACGAAGGGGCGCGTCAGGCGCTCGAGGCGATGCTCGAAGGGGAGCTCCGCGCCGAGGCCGCATCGATCCTCGAATCCATCTACGAGGAGCGCGGCGACTGGCCGAATCTGATCCGCTCGCTCGAGATCCTGGCAACGGGCGAGGGCGATGTCGAACGGCGGGTGGCACTCAAGCGCAAGGCGGCGCGCGTCAGCGGCGAGCGTGCCAACGACACGGCCCGAGCGTTCGAGTTCTTGGCCTCGGCGTTGCGGGACGAGCCGTCGATGGCCGAAACACGCACCGAGATCGAACAGATCGCCGAAGCGTCCGGGGCTCTCAAGGCGCTCGTCGACCTGTACGGCGACCTCGCCACGGACATCAGCGACGCGGCCCTCGCACGACAATACTGGATGCGTATCGCTGCGATCGACGAACGTCTAGGCGACGTCGATCGGGCCGCGCAGGCGTTCACCAAAGTCCTCGCGATCGACGCGGGAGACGCCGAGGCGCTCGCAGCGATCGAGCAGCTGTTCACACGCACTCAGCGCTGGGCCGATCTCATCGGCGTCATCGAGCGCCGCATCGAGCAGGCCGCCGACGCGTCGGATCGCGAAGCTCTCTACGCCTCGATGGCGCAGATCTACGACCAGCGCCTCGGTCGCCCCGAGGACGCCGTCGTCGCCTACCAGAAGGTGTTGGACCTCGACCCGGGTAGCGACCGGGCGCTGCGGGCGCTGGACGATCTCTTCACGCGGCAAAAGCAGTGGGACAAGCTGGCCGAGAATCTCGAAGCCCAGCTGGCGCTCGCCTCGACGGAAGAGACGCAGCTCACGTTCATGCTCCGGCTCTCCGCGCTGCGTGAGGGCGAGATGGGACTCGTCGACGTGGCCATCGAGGGGTACCGCCAGGTCCTCGAGCGCTCGCCGACGAACGTCGACGCGCTCGCCGCCCTCGAACGGCTCGGCCGAAACGAGCAATACGAGCTCACCATCGCCGATCTTCTCGAGCCGCTCTACCGACAAGCCGGCGACTGGCAAAAGCTTGTCGGCGTCCACGAGTCGCAGGTCCGGCGCACCGAGGACGTCTCGCGCCGCGTCGAGCTCCTTCACCAGATCGCCCAGCTCTACGAGGACGCGGCCGGGGAGCTCGAGCCAGCGTTCGCCACGCTCGCGCGTGCCCTGAAAGTCGACCCCGCCAACGAGACGACACAGCAGCAGCTCGACCGCGTTGCCCGAGCTACCGGGCGCTTCGCGGACCTGGCGCGGGTGTTCGAAGATCTCGCCACCGAGATCGACGACGCCAGCCTCGCCAGCGCGCTCACGATGACGAGCGCGCGGGTCCAAGAGAACGACATCGGCAACCCGGGAGCTGCCGTCGCGCTTTATCGCAGGGTCCTGGAGGTCGACCCGCTGAACCTCGGCGCCGCCGAGTCGCTCGAGCGTCTGTTCCGTGCCTCCGAGGCCTATGCCGATCTCGCCGTCATCCTCCAGCGCAAGTCGGAGATCCTCGAGGAACCGCAGGACAAGAAGGAAGCGTTGTTTCAGGCCGCCTCCATCGAGGAAGACGTCCTCAACCGGCCCGAAGCGGCAATCGCCGTCTACAACAAGGTCCTCGAAATCGACTCCGACGACGTCCGCGCCGTCGAGGCATTGATCCGCCGTTACCTCGACCTCGCGCGCTGGCCCGATCTGCTCGCCGTGTACGCGAAGAAGGCGGATCTCGTCGCCGACATCGACGAGAAGAAGGGCATCTACTACCAGGTCGGCGCCGTCTTCGAGCGCGAGCTCGGCGATGTCGCGCGCGCCATCGACACCTACGCCAAGATCCTCGAGCTGGATCCGGACGACGTGCAAGCGCTCTCACGCCTGGACGTGCTGTACGAGCGGGCGGAGAACTGGCCCGAGCTCCTGTCCGTGCTCACTCGCGAAAGCGAGATGACGAACGATCCGATCGAGGAGTCCAGTTACAAATACCGGATCGCGGACCTTTATGAGAAGCACCTGGACGACGTCCAGCGGGCTCTCGAGCTCTACGGCGAGATCCTCCAGAGGCAGCCAGATCACGAACCCACGCTGCGCGCGCTCGAGGGCCTGAAGGACGGCGACCGCGAGCCGCTCGGCGCGGCCGCAGTGCTCGAGCCCGTGTACGAAGCCGCGGGCGACTGGCCCAAGCTCATTCGCGTCCACGAGGTTCAGGTCCGCCGCTCGACGGACGCCTTCCAGAAGGTCGATTTGCTCCACCGGATCGCGCGCCTCTACGAGGACGCCCTCGGTGATCACACGTCGGCGTTCGAGACGTTCTGTCGTGCCCTGCCGATGGACGACGGCAACGATCAGACCCTCGGCAACATCGAGCGTCTCGCGAACGTCGTGAACCGCTGGCCGAACGTTGCCGCGCTCTACGACGCGCAGCTGGACGACCTCGCCGCGCGCAGCGAAAACGATCGCTTCGTCGAGCTCGGGCTACGCAACGCCCAACTCTTCGAGGTCCAGCTCGAGGACGTCGGCGGGGCCATCGTCCGTTACCGCCGCGTCGTGGAAGCGGCGCCGGAGAATCTCGTCGCGATCCGCGCGCTCGATCGCCTCTATCTGCAAGCCGAACGCTGGTCGGACCTGGCTCAGGTGCTCGCCCGGGAAGCGGAGATCGCCGAGTCGCCGGACGAGGCGTTGGAGCTCAAGTTCCGCCTCGGCCAGGTGCAGCAGACGAAGCTTGGCGACGTCGATCGGGCGCTCGCGGCGTACCGCGACGTCATTGCCGCAGCCCCCGAGCACGTGGCGACCCTCGCCGCGCTCGAGGCGCTCTTCAGCGGCGGGATCAAGCAAGCCGAGGTCGGCGAGATTCTCGAACCGCTCTACCGCTCCGCCGGCGAGTTCGAGAAGATGTCGCTCGTTTACGAGGCGCAGCTCGCGCAGACGCAAGGACAGGAAGATCGCCTCGCGGCCTACTACAGGCTCGCCGAGCTCTGGGAGGAAAAGCTCCTCGATACGGGCAAGGCGCTCGACGTCTACATCCGGGCGCTCAAAGAGTTTCCCCTCGACGAGAAGTCCGGCGAAGAGGGCCCGCGGCTGGCCGGCCACGTGGATAGCGGATGGGAGACGCTGGCCAACGCGTACGCCGACATCATCGGCCTGCACGCGGACGTGGAAGTCCAAAAGTCCGTGGGGCGCAAGCTCGCGCGGACGTTCGAGGACGAGCTCGGGGACGTCGGTCGCGCGGAGGAGACGTACAAGTACGTCCTCGGCCTCGATACCAAGGACACAGAGGCGCTCGCCAACCTGGATCGAATCTACGTCTCGCTCGAGTCGTGGCCGGAGTTGGCGCGGACGCTCGAGATGCGTGTCCAAGCGTCGACCGATCGCGTGGACCTCGTTGAGCTCTATCCGCGGCTCGGCGAGCTCTACGAGATCCGACTCAACGACGTGCCCAACGCGATCCGAGCGTATCGGCGCGTGTTCGACGATCTCGACAAGTCGCACGAGGTCGTGATCGCGGCCCTCGCGCGGATCTACGAGGCGCAAGGTGCCTGGGTCGAGCTCGATACGGTCTACCAGCGGGAGCTCGAAGGCGCGTCGGGCGACTCCGCCGAGGCGGAGATCCGCGCAAAGATCGCGCACCTCGCCTCCGACAAGCTCGGGCAGCCGGACAAGGCGATCGAGACGTGGAAGGTGGTGCTCGACCTGCGCGGCGAGGACCCCGAGGCGCTGCACGCTCTTGCCGACCTGTACTCGGCGCAAAGCCAGTGGGCGAAGCTCGTCGACGTGCTCGAGCGCGAGTTCGACATCGCGACGAGCGACGACGACCGCGCGAACATCCTGGCGCGGCGTGCCCAGACGACGAGCGAGAAGCTCGGTCGCGACGACGCGGCGATGGACGACTGGAACCGCGTCCTCGACATCGACTTCGCGAACCTTGCCGCGCTGCGGGCGATCGTCGGCATCCGCCGCCGCCAGGGGGATCCCAACGAGCTGGTCGCGGCGCTGCACCAGCTGGTGGATCGCGCGGCTGCGTTCGTCGAAGCAGACGAGCTGAAAGAAGTGTTCCGCGAGCTCGGGCGTACTTACGGCAACGTGCTCCAGCAGCCATACGACGCGGGCGAAGCGTGGCGCAAGCTGCTCGACGTCGGTCTCGACTTCGAGGCCATCGACGCACTCGAGGCCATCTACCGCGCCGACGATCGCTGGACGGACGTCATCGACGTCAAGATGCGGCGTGCCGAGGCGCTGTCCGAGCCGGGCGACAAGATCGCAGAGCTCCGCAGCGTGGCGGCGATGTGGCGCGAGCAGGCCAATGACGCCGACGGCGCTCGCGCGCCCTTCGAGAAGATCCTCGAGATCGAGCCGGCCCACGACGAGGCCTTCACCGAGCTGGAGAAGCTGCACCAGGCCGCAAGCCGCTGGGAGCCGCTCCTCGAGCTTTACCTCGCCCGCCTCGAGACGCGCGAGGAGACGAGTCAGAAGACGGAGCTCCTCCGCAAGATCGCGCGCGTGTTCGAGGAACGCCTCGACGACAAGGGCCAGGCGCTCGATGCCCTGGTCAACGCGCTCGAGATGGACTTCCACGACCGCGAGACCGCGCGCTATCTCGAGCGCGTTGCGCAGGCGACCGGGCGCTGGAACGAGGTGATCCACACGGTCAACGGCTGGTTGAAGCGGCAGACCGAGCCCAAGGAGAAGATCCGGCTCTGCCTTCACCTCGCCAAGTGGTACGGCGACGATCTCGGCCACCCCGAGTATGCGCAGCCTTACTACGCGCAGATCATCCAGCTCGATCCTCACAACGTCGGCGCGATGCGCCAGCTGGCGAGCCTCTACAAGAAGGCGGGCAACTGGCAGCAGATGGGCGCCACGCTGACCCGCGCGCTCGAGGTCGCCACCAACGACGTCGACCGCAAAGAGACGCTGAACGACCTCGGCGAGCTGCTCGATTCTCAGATGCAGCAGACCGACTCGGCGATCACGCATTTCCAGCGTGCCCTCGAGGTGGATCCGCACTTCCTCCCGGCTCTCGAAAACCTGGAGCGCATCTACTCGGCGCGCAGCCAGAACCGCGAGCTCGTCGACATCTTGCAGCGCAAGGTCACCGCGCTGCACGACGCGACCGAGACAGCCGCCGCGCGCTTGCGCATCGCGCAGCTCTACGAGACGAGCCTGAACGACCCGACGCGCGCGGCGACCGTGTACCGCGAAGTCGTCGACGCGGACTCCACCAACCTCGCCGGTCTGCGAGGCCTCGGGCGCGTGTACGAGGCGCTCGAGCAGTGGTCCGAGCTCGTCGGCGTGCTCGATCGTCAGCTCGAGATCGTCACGACCGAACGCGAGAAGATCGAGGTGCTGATGCACCTCGCGACCTTGCACGAGGAGCACTTCCTCAAGGCGGACCTCGCCGCCAAGCGGCTCGAGCAGGTGCTCGAGATCGACCCCAACAACGAAGCCGCGTACGTCAAGCTCGCGCGCAACTACCGCAAGCTGCGTCAGTGGCACGACCTGGTCGCCGCGTACGACCGGCACATCGCCGCGACGCTCGATCGCAAGACCAAGGCTGAGCTCTATGGCTCCATCGCGCAGGTATTTGCCGACGAGATCGAGGACTCCGAGCGTGCGATCGACGCGTACAAGAACATCGTCGACATCGACGAACAGAACGTTCCGGCGCTCGAGGCGCTCGCGAAGTTGTACGAGAAGACGGGCGACGCGGCGCAGTCCATCGACTACACGACGCGCGTCGCCGATCTGACTCAGGACAGCAAGCAGCGCGTCGAGGCATTTTATCGCATCGGCAAGGCGCTCGACGAGAAGCTTGGCGATCGCGTCACGGCGCAGGAGCGGTACGAGACCGCTCTCGACCTCGACCCGGCGCACCTGCCCACGCTGGCGGCGCTGCGACAGATCGCGCTCGACGCGTCCGACTACGACAAGGCCGCCCGGTATTACGATCAGGAGCAGAGCGCCACGCAGTCGCCGAGGCAGCGCGCCAAGCTGCTCATCGAGCTTGGCAAGCTGCGCGACGAGATGCTCGGCGATCACGCGAGCGCGGTCCTCGCGTGGGAGGCGGCGTACGAGGCCGACCCGGAGAACGAAGACGCGGCCCAACCCCTGGCCGACGAATACGTGGCGACCGAGCAATGGGAAAAGGCGGAGCCGCTCCTCGACCTGCTCGTGCGCAAGAGCGGCAAGCGCGAGCGGGGCGAGCAGCACGTGCTGCAAAACAAGCTCGGGCAGGTCTGCGCCGCTCTCGGCAAGGACGACAAGGCGCTGAAGGCGTACACGGCGGCGCACCAGCTCGACTTGACCGACCAGGTGACGATCCGCGGCCTTGCCGAGGTGACGTTCCGCCTCAAGGACTGGGGCGGATCGCTCACGAACTACCAGAAGGTGCTGACGGCGCTCGGCGAGGACGAGACGGCCGCGCGGGCGGAGGTCTACTTCAAGCTCGGGTGCATCAAGCGCGAGCAGGGGCAGGCGAAGCAGGCGGTCAACAACTTCGAGAAGTCGCTCGCGGTCGACGCTGCCTACGCACCCACGCTCGAGGCTCTCGTGGTGCTGTACACGGAGCTCAAAGACTGGAAGCAGGTCGTCGCGTACAAGCGGCAGATTCTCGACAACGTGATGGATGCGGACGAGCGGTTCCGCATGCTCAACGACATCGCGACGGTCTGGAACGACCAGGACAAGAGCCCGCTGCGCGCGATCGAGGCGCTGGAAGAGGCGCGCGAGCTGCAGCCCACGAACACGGGCCTCCTGCACAAGCTCATTGCGCTCTATCAGGCGACCGAGAACTGGTCGAAGATGGTCGACACGCTGCAGGCCATCGCCGACGGCGAGAAGGACCCGGGCCGCAAGAGCAAGTTCCTCTTCACGATGGCGCAGCTCTTCCGCGACAAGGAAGGCGACCAGGATCGGGCCGTCGAGCTCTTCGGCGAGGCGCTCGATCTCAACCCGCAATACCTCGAGGCGTTCGAGCGCATCAACAAGATCCTCACCGCCAAGAAGGACTGGAAGGCGCTCGAGCGCGCCTTCCGGAAGATGCTGCGTCGCATGTCGACGGCGAACGTGTCGAACCCCGAGCTCGAGTTCAACCTCTGGCACAACCTAGGCCTCATCTATCGCGACCGATTGAAGGACACGGCCAGCGCGATCGAAGCCTTCAAGATGGCCACCCGCTTCAAGGGCGAAGAGGTCGTGGAGCGACAGATCCTCGCAGAGCTCTACGAGGCCACTGACCAGATCGAGTCGGCCGTCGGCGAGCACTCGCTCGTGCTGCAAAAGGACCCGCTGCGCGTCGATCCATACCGGAGCCTGTACAAGCTGTACCTGCGCATGCACGAGTACGACCGCGCGTGGTGCATGTGCGCCGCGCTGTCGTTCCTTCGCAAGACGGACGACGAGGAGCAGAAGTTCTTCGAGGACTATCGGCCCAAGGGCATGATCCAGGTGAAGAGCCGCCTGGACAACGAGGGCTGGGTCAAGGGCCTCTTCCACAAGGACGAGAGCCTCTACATCGGCAAGATCTTCGAGATGCTCACGCCAGCCGCGATCGTGGCGAAGACCAACCAGCTTCGGGCGCAAAAGCAGCTACCCGCGCTCGACAAGCGCTTCCTGCAGGATCCGGCGACGAGCACCGTGACCTTCGCGAAGACCTTCGGGTGGGCGGGGCAAGTGCTGGGGATCCAGCAGATGCCGCAGCTCTACGTGCGCAACGACGTGCCGGGTGCGTTGGTGGCGGTGCCTGCGACGCCGCCGGCCAGCGTCGCCGGGCAGACGGTGCTCACGGGTTTCACGCCGCAGGAGCTCACGTTCATTGCGGGCAAACATCTGTCGGGCTACCGCGGGGAGCACTACATCAAGAACCTGTTCCCGACGCTCGCCGAGCTGAAGGTCATCCTCTTCGCGGGCGTGAAGATCGTGATGCCGGACTTCGCCGTCCCGGGCGAGATGGCCCAAGCCGTCAATGCGACGGCGTCGGAGCTCGTCAAGCACATGCAAATGGTACAGCGCGAATCGCTGAAGCTCGTCGTCCAGAAGTGGATGGAGGACGGGGCGACCGCCGACTTGAAGCGCTGGATGCAGGCAACCGAGGTCACGGCGACCCGCGCGGGGCTCATCCTCTGCGCGGATCTGGAGATCGCCAAGAAGATCATCGGCGCGGAGCCGCAGCTTCCAGGAGATCTGCCGCCTCCAGAGAAGATGAAGGAGCTGCTCATCTTTTCGGTCAGCGAGCAGTATTTCGGTTTGCGCAAGGCGCTCGGCATCGCCGTCGGCTGATAGGAGCCGACATTTCGGGCAACCGGCGCCCCGGTCGGTCCGATGGGGAGGCATGCACGACGTGCAAGGCGAGTCCGCGCCCTCCTCAGCGGTCACGCTCGAGATCACACCGATGGCGCCGGGCACGAAGTGGTTCGTCGAGGTTCAGGACGAAGGCCAGGCCCGGCGGATCGGTTTGTCGCGCGACAAGGCCGTCGTTGGCACCTCGCCCGACGCGGACATCCCGATCCGCGACGCGACCGTGAGCGCGCGCCACTGCGCCCTCGCGATCCTCGGCGGTGGCGTGGCCATCGAAGACCTTGGATCCCGGAACGGGACCCATGTCGGCACCGCTCGCGTGGCCGAGGCTTGGGGCCAGGCGGGAACGGTGATCGCCATCGGGCGTTCCACGCTCGTCATTCAGCCCGGTGAAGACGTGGTCGAAACGTCCCCCGGCCCGCCGCTCGAGGGGGTCGCTGGAACCTCGATCGCGATGCGACGGCTCGCCGATCAGGTGCGCAGGCTGGCGCGTCACGCGCTGCCCGTTCTCATCTCGGGCGAGAGCGGTACCGGCAAAGAGCTCATCGCGCGTTCGCTGCACGCGGAGGGTCCTCGCCGGGCGCGCCCCTTCGTTGCGCTCAACGTCACCGCCGTGCCGCGGGAGCTCGTCGAGAGCGAGCTATTCGGCCACGAGCGAGGGGCGTTCACCGGCGCTCACATTCGGCGCGAGGGCGCGTTCTCCGACGCCGAAGGCGGCACCTTGTTTCTGGACGAGATCGGCGATCTGCCTCTCGACGCCCAGCCCAAGATCCTCCGGGCGCTCGACGGGTACGAGGTGCGGCGGGTCGGCGGCGCCGGAGGGGGCAAGCGGACCGACGCCCGCGTGGTCGCCGCGACGCACGCGCGCCTCGAGGAGAAGGTGACGCGCGGGGAGTTCCGCAGGGACCTCTTTCACCGGCTCGAGTGCCTGGTCGTCACCGTGCCACCGCTGCGAGAGCGGCGCGGCGACATCGGCGTCATCGCGCGCGTGCTGCTCCGTCAGCTCCAGGTCGACATCGGCGAGCGGGTCCTCACGCCGAGCGCCCTGGCGCGTCTGACGGCTCACGACTGGCCCGGCAACGTCCGCGAGCTGCGCAACGTGCTCTGCCGGGCAGCCGACGCACGACTCGGCAGTACCCGCATCGATGGCGACGACGTCGATCGGGCGCTGAGACGCGATGGCCCGTCCGTTCTCAAGCGGGTCACTCCACAACGGGCCCAGGAGTTGATGCGCGAGACCGCGGGCAACCTGAGCGCCGCCGCCCGTGCCGCCGGCCTGCCTCGAACCTCCTTTCGGAAACTCCTGTAGAAGGCGCCCCGCGCTGCGCCGTTTCCCTTGTAGTCTTTCGACGTGTTCGGCCGCGAGTGGGTCGTCGTTGGCTTGCTTGCGTGCGTCGCGACGAGTTGCCGCCGGGTGTCCACGGAGCGCGCTGCGACCGCAACGCCGTCCTCGGATGCTTCCGGCGACGGTGGCCCTTCTCCGAGCTCCGTTCCGTCCCTCGAGCCGCGCACCGAGGCCGACTTTTCCGCGCCGATCGCGGCGACGCGCATGGGCACCACGCGGGTCGTCGCCGGGCTGGTCGCGGCCAAAGGCTTGCTCCGGGTGGTCGGTTGGCCGCACGAGGGACCCGCATGGACGACCGACGCGTTGACTGGTGTCGCCTGGACCGCGGACGCCGAGCTACGGCTCGACCCTGCCGGCGATGGGATCGCCGTCGTCTGGCACGGGAGCTTTGGCGGCCGGCCGACGCATACGGTCGTCCTGCTTGGTTCGCGCGGGGAGCCGCGAGGTGCGCCCGTGGAGGTGGGCGGGTCCTCGTGCGCCACGGCCGCGGGTCTCGTCTGGCTCGACGCCGCGCCGCACGGTCCTGCGCACGCGCGCGCCCGGACGTGGGGCGACGCCACTGTCCACGACGTGGCGATCGTGCCGTCGGACCGCGCGGCCTCCGTGCTTTGCGGCGATAACGACGCGTTTCTCCTGGGCGATGGCGACGACGATCTCACCTCGACCACGTTCTCGCCCGAGGAGCGCCAGGCGGCGCCGCCGACCGTCGTGATTCGCGACTCCGATTTCGGCGACGACGATGAGCGCGACCACCGCGCTTTCACGACGGGAGATACCCTGGGCCTCGTCCGTGTCTCGGGATCGGGCGCAATAGCACTCCGCGACGTATCACGGAGCGGCGCGTCCCCCTGGCGCCGCCTCAAACACAAGATCGGTCCCGATGACGATGTCGTCGCGGCGGACGGCGATGGCGCCACGACCCTCGTCGTCTTCACCCACGACGTCGACGAGGCCTGCGAAGGGGGATCCACGGCAGAGCGCGCGCGGGTGCTCCGGGCCGATCGAGCCGCGGGGCAGGACGCCTTGTTCGACCTCGCGCGCGCGGACTGCCGGGTGGCGCGTGGCCCGTTCTGGGTCGCCGGCGCGTCGGGAGGCGCGTTCGTCGCGTGGGTCGAACGCTCGGGCGGCGCAGGCCCCGGGAGCGCACCCATCGAGGCGATCGCGTTCGGCGCTGCGGGCGGCGCAAGTCCCGCCGGGCGCATGGACCTCGCAGCGGATGCCGTCGTGCAGGGAGGGTGCGACGGCGATTGCTGGGCCGCGGCGCTCGTGCGAGCGCCCGATGCGGACGCCTCTCAGCCCGAAGCTATCGTCTTGCGCGCGTTCCCGTGAGAACGGGCCAGGCGATCAAAACGACGCCGTGAATGACAGGCCCCCAGTTTGCCGCCCGACCTCGGGGGTGAGGACGGCACCTTTGAAGAAGCCCGTCGTCGCGCCGCCGCCGGACTGCGCGGACGACGCCGAGTCGTTGTGCACGGCGGCAATCACGTAGTAGACGATCGTCGCCGCAAGGGCGACGCCGCCCACGCCCACGGCGACGTTGCCGATGGTGGCGTCGGTGTTGATGTCTTGGGTGTCGCTTTTGAACGACTGGCACGCCTGCGCCAGGCCCTGGAGCGTCGACGGCGTTGGGGGCACGCACGACTTGCCGCCGTTGGTCGTGATGTTCGCCGCGGTGGCGTTCGCCTTGCTCTGGGCCGTCTGCTTGGAGTTCAACATGACGCCCGCCACCACCCCGCCGGCGATAACGACGATTCCACCGACGATCGCGGGCACCAAGCTAAGGCCCGACGAACCGTGCGTTGGCTCCGGTTCCGGGGTGCGCGGGGCGGGCTTCGCCTCCGTATGCTCCTCCGGCTTAGGTTCCTCTTCTTCTGCTGATTCTTCCTTGGGGGGCGGAGGAGGCGGTGGCTCTGTAGCTGCGGGGGCGGGGGGGGGCGTCGGCGCCGTCACGAGCTTGGCAAAGCGCGCAATGGCTTTTTCTCCCGCGAGCACCGTCACGCTGTTGGTATCCGTCGCTCCGTCCGTGCCTTTGAACTTGACGGTGTGCGCGCCCGGCTCGACGTAGACCGCGTCGCCGAGGGGTGTCGATCCCTCGTGTTCGCCGTCGATGGCCACATCGGTGCCCGATGCGGCCACGACCTCGATGCGGCCGAGCTTTGCGTGCGACTGATTCAGGCCGTCGTTCGCGTCGGCGCGCTGCTTGTCGGTGCTGTCCTTGCTTTCGTTCAGGTACTGCCGGAAGTAGTGCTCCGCATCGAGGGCGTGCCCGCTCTTGAGGCAGCTCCACGCCAGGTTCAGCAGCACGGCCGGATGCTTCTTGAGCGCGTACGCCTGCAGGAACGACCCGCGTGCCTGCTCGAACGAGCCCTTGTCGAAGAAGTCGACCCCTTCCTTGAACCGCGCTCGCGCCATCGCGGTCGTGGGGTCATCGGCGGTGCTCTGCGCGAGGGCCGGGGACGGGAACGCGCCGGGCGCGAGGGCCAGCATCAGGGCAACGGCGATCGGACGCGTTCTCATTCGTAAGGCTCTACCGAGAATCCTCGCCGTACCGCACAGCCCCTGTAAAGAGCGTTCAGAACGGAACGTCGTGGACGATCGTCCCCGAGCCCGACTTGGGGCGCGCCGCGGGCTTGGGAGTAGGGGTCGGAGCTACGTAAGAGCGAGGCACGGGCGCCGGCGCCGTATAGTGCGGCGCCGCTGGGGGGGGAGCCGCCACGGGAAGGCTGGTCACGGGCATCGACGTGGCAGCCTTTAGCGGCGTCAGAGAGGCTGTTGTCGTTGCGCCGGCCGGCACGGGTGCCGCAGCTGCTGCCGCCGCGGGCGCCGCATTCGCGGTCGCCGGAGGAGGAGGAGGGAAGTCCGGCACGGCGTGCGTCGCCGTCTGCACGACGGCGGGCAAAGCCGGTAAGGGCTTGTCGGTGCTCGGCGACATCGACAGCCAGGCACCGACGCCGCCCGCCGCGACGAGCAGACCCCCGAGGCCGATCCAGAGCGGCTTCCGCGACGGTCGCGCCAGGCGAACCATGTCCGAACCGAGCGACTCGACCCGGGGGCGCATTGCGGGTGCCTGCTGAACGGCAGGCGCGCGGCGCGGGATGACGCGAGTCGCCGCCAGCGCCTCCTGGGACCCGGGCGAGAGCTCGGGCGCCAGCTGGACGCTGGGAGGAGGCGAACCCTGCGGCTGTACCGGAGCGTGTGCGGCCACGGCCTGCGGCGCCGCAGGCACTGGAGCCCAAGGCGAAGCGGCCAGGGGTGGCGGAGGCGGTGGAGGCGGCGCGACAACCGGTTCGGTGACCACCATCGATTCGGCCGGCTGGACGCTCGCGGCGGTGCGCGCCGGCGGAAAGGCGGAGCTTGCGATGTGGGTCGCAGCACGAACGTCGGCGTGCGTACCGCCCGCCTGAAGAGCTTGAACGTCGGCCGCTGACAGCGAGCCCGCCCCCGTAAACGGCGCCTCATCGAGCTCCCACGACGGACGAAACGCCGTCGCCAGCCGCTCGAGATCATCCGGCGTGAGAGGGGCGTTCTCGAAGCCCGCCGGACCCTTGGAAACTGGGTCGCCTTGATAAGCCATGCCGCGGCCAAAAGGCTAACACCGGCTTGTCGCTCCAACAAACTCGTGAACCCGGCGCCAACGAATTGCCCAGGTGGCACCGCGCGTACGCCCCGCCGGTATTTCGGAGCCTTACAGCGGAAATTCCTCGCGGAGAGTGTCGTCCCACTGGTCGGCCACCTTGCCTACGGTCTCGAGCAGGTCCTCGAACTCCTCGTAGTCCAGGCCCGACAAGCGGCGGAGCGCGCGGACCACGACCTCGTCCCGCTCCGCGTCGATCGCGAATGCCGCGTCCGACGTCGTCAAAAAAGAGAGCTCGAGCACGCGGCGAAAGAAGGTCTCGCGGTCAGCCTTGGGCACGGGCATCACGGGCGCCACGAAGAGCAGCACCCCGTGGTCCTGGAGCACGTTGATGCCGACGCCGGCCGATCCCTTCCGAACGAGCGTGTAGCCCCCCGCGTCGAGCGGCTCGAGCTTCGAGCCCGCGCGCTCGCCGAAGCGGGCGAGGTAGGCGTTGACCATCGCCGTCGCGTTTTCGTACGTTTGGCCGCTGGCGCGATCCGCGTAGGTCGGTTGCATCGTCAGCTGGGGCTCGGACACGTGGCACCTCGGTTTTGCGCGTGTTTCTCGGTCGAGCTTACCGCTCGAGGGCCGCTCTTGTCTTGCCCCACCAGCGTCACGACGGCGCTCCTCGTCGCCGTCTGCATCACGACAGGGTGTCGCGCACCCTGGCATGCCGACGCCCCCGACGACGCGGGCCGGTCGGCGGATCCCGGCGACGTGGCGCTTGCCCGCCGCCTCGCGGCCGGCGGTCCTGGCGCGCCCGTCCTGCCGCCACGTCCGGACGCGCTTGCGATCGCCGAGTCGATCGAGGCGAGGGCCAACCGCGAGGGATCGGGCGCCCGCGCCGTCGAGCTGCACGTCGCGGCGGCCGGCCTGATCGCGCGCGTCTGGCGCGTCGATGGACGCGACCGGGACGCGACCGAGGCCATCGAGCTTTATCGCGCGGCTGCCCGCGATGGCCACGTCGCGGGCGCCTGCGAGGCCGCTGCAGCAGCCGCGCGCCTGGAAGGCGACATCGCGCATGACGCCGAGACCACGTACTCCGCCCTCTATCGCGCGCAGCGACGGTTCACCGCGGCGTCGCAGGTCGATGCGGGCCCCCCCAGCGCGTGCCGGCGCTCGATCGAAGAAGCCCTCGCCGACGTGGCGGCCTTTCGACCACCGCAACGGGTGCTCGAAGCGATCGACGAGGGCGTAGACGTCGCCGGCGATGCGGTCGTTCCGTTGGCTGCGCCGGCCGCCGACGCGGGCGTGCGGGATCAAGGTGCGCCCCCGCGCCTCGTGCGCATCGAGGCCTGGCCTGGGCGCGACGCGGCCAGGATCGTCGTCGTGCTCGATCGGCCTGCTACCTATCGAGTGGGCGACGAAGTGCTGTCCAGTCGCGCCGCGCCGAGCACGTTTCTCGATCTCGACGGCGTCGACCTTGGCGATACGCCGCGCGACCAGACCGAGCCGGGCGTCGTCACACGCGTACGGGCCGAAGCGTCGAGCACGGGATCGCGCGTCTCGCTGGACATCGACGGACGCGCCTGGCGGCGCGTCTTTTACATGTACGATCCGTACCGCGTCGTCATCGACGTCACGCGACGCCTCCCCGGCTCGCTCGGTCACGTTCCCCGCGACGTCGCGCGCGTGGTGCTCGACCCGGGACACGGGGGCCGGGATACCGGTGCCGTCGGCTCCGCCGGTCTGCGCGAGAAGGACGTCACCCTCGACATCGCGCGTCGTGTAGCCACGATCCTCGGCGCCCAGGGCTTGCGCGTCATCCTCACTCGCGACGACGACCGCTTCGTCTCTCTCGAGGAGCGGACCGCGCGCGCCAACGAGTCGGCGGCCGATCTCTTCGTGTCGATCCACTGCAACGCCAGCGAGAGCCGAGGGCGGCGCGGGGTCGAGACGTACGTGCTCGACACGACCCGCGACGAGATCGCCGCCCGCGTCGCTGCCCGCGAGAACGCGACGACCCAGGCGGCGACGGCGGAGCTGGCGTCGATCCTGGGGGGGTTGCGGCTCGCCGATCAATCCCAGCGGTCGAGCCGCCTGGCCCGCCTGCTCGATCGGTCGGCAACTTCCGCGCTGCAGTCCAAGTACGGCGACGTCGTGGACGGCGGTGTCCATCCCGCCGGGTTCTACGTCCTCGTCGGCGCCGCGATGCCAAGCGTCCTGTTCGAGACGAGCTACATCTCGAATCCCGTCGAGGAGCAGCGCCTGGCCAGCGAGGACGGCCGCCAGCTCTTCGCCGACGCGGTGGCCAACGCGGTGAAAGCGTACCGAGAAGGACGCTAGCGATTACTCGAGGCCGGCCAGGTGTTCCATCCGTTCTCGAAGGTCGCGCACCTCGGCAAGCGATCCTTTGGCCCAGATCACCCGCACGTGGCGCGTCACCTCCGTGGCTGCGATGCGGGCCGTCACCGCCTCGGCTCCGAGCGGTGAGGCGTCGCCGAGCAAGAGAATGTCCGGATCCAGCGACGCAAGCGCCAGGAGCGCGTCGACCACGTGAGAGAACACCGTCACCTCGAAGCGGCGCGAGAGCGCTCGCTGCAGCCCCTCGAGAGCGCGCGCGTCCGCTTCGACCATGGCGACGCGGGGGCGCCCTTGCCGCAGCGCTTCGGGAATCGCGAAGCCGTAGGTACGCAGGAACTCGACGACGTCGAGGTGACGGAATCGCAGGTGCCGCCCGGTCGTCCGCGTCCCGCGGATCTTCCCGCGTTTTTCCCAGTTGTGCACGGTCTTCAAGTCGACTTCGCAAAACTCGGCGATGCGCGTGGCCGACAGCATGCCGTGGCGCGCGCTCCGGGGCTTCATGCGTGCGGTGCGCCTCCGGGTACGAACCGCCCCTCGCGCAGCACGTAGCGCGACGGCCCGGGCGAACGGACGACCGGGACGCTGTGCTCCGGGTCGCCGGGCAGCACGAGCGCCACGGCGTCGCCTTGGGTCACCAGCTCCGGGCAGATCGGGTCGAGGCAAGAGGTCGCGGCGATCGCCACGGCGTCGGCGGCCGTGCGAGCCGTCGCAAGGATGGCGAGCGTGCGCTCGGTCGGCGGCGCAAGCTGCAGCTCGCCGCGCCCGAAGCGGGCAAGGACGCCGGCGGGGGAGGCCCAGAAGCTCGCCGTCGTCTCGTGGTCGTCGTGCAGGCCCTGGAGGGCTGCGTTCGCGACGAAGAGGAAGAACCGCGTGTCGAATCTCCGCGCCTCGGATGCGGGCGTCACCCAGCGCGCCAGAGGGTGAAGGGCTGCGAGGTCGAGCTTGTGGCCCGTGCTCGCCAGCAGCGTGAGCAACGACGTCGGCACGGGCCCCGCGCGCAAGCTCGCGCGCCACGCGAGGAGCTCTTCGTGCGACGGCAGAGGGCCGGTGACCGGCAGGATCGCGGCCTCCTCGAGCGCCTCGCGGCAAGCGGCGATCATCAGGGCGCGCGTCTCGGCCGCGGCGACCGGCCTGCTCGTCGCTCGCGGAGGCGTCACGTGCTCGGCCCACGCGGGATCGGCGTCTCCCGCGTCGAGCTTGCCGCCCGGAAATACGATCGCCCCGCCGAGGAAGCCCGCCTTGTGCCGCTCGACGCAGAAGACCTCGAGGCCCGTCCCGGCGCTCGCGTCGCGTACGACGACCAGCGTCGCCGCGTCTCGCGGCTCGGGGCCGAGGCGCGTTGGATCGAGATCGAGCACAGCGCCGTCCTTCTCGCCGTCAGGCGCCCCGCGTACGACGGCGCTCTTCGGCCGCCCGCGCCTCGATGCGCCTCTGGTCCGCGGCCGTCTCCACCAGCCACCACGTGTCGTGCTGCGTCGACGCCCCCACGCAGTCCATGGTCAGCGCGATCGCGAGCTCCGGCTCGATCGCACCACACGCACGCCCCGGCAGCTCGACCACGGCGCGACGTACTCGCAACCCCTCGAGCGTGGCCGAAATTCGCAGGATCGCCTCCCGGAACCCATCCTCCCCGAACGGCCCTCGCGCGCCAAGCCCCACCACGATGACCTTCTCGAACGGTACGTGCGGCTTGCCTGGAACCAACAATGCCTCGCCTCGGTCGCCCCGGACGAAGCCCGATTGCATGAGCGCTCCGAGCCTCCCGCCGAGTCGCCAGTCGAGCAGCCCGGCAAGGCCGCGTGCTGGCCGCTCGTCGCTCCAGATCGAACCCACGCATACCTCCGCGCCCGCGCTGTCGAGGTGCCGCAGGTCAGGAGCGACGAAGCGAAAGTCCATTTGGCGCGTCAGGTCGGCGGCGCGTCGGCGTCCCTACGCCCGAGCGTGTCTGCGATGCGATTGAGCACGCCGTTCACGAAGGCGCTCGACTCGTCCGTCCCGAACGCCTTGGCCAGCTCGATGGCCTCGTCGAGGATGACCGCGCGCGGCACGTCGGGGCGGTGGGCCAGCTCCCAAGTGCCGAGGCGCAGGACGTTCCGATCCACGCGCGACATGCGTTCGATGCGCCAGTGCGCCGAGGCTTGCGAGATATGGGCGTCGAGCTGATCGCGCGTGGTCGCGACACCGCGCACGACGCTGTCGGCGTACGGCCGCCCCTCCGGGTCGGCCTCGGCGATGAAGTTGCGCCAGAAGAGATCGACGACCTCTCCAGGGTCGGCCGACGACTGCTCCATCTGAAAGAGCATCTGCAGCGCCGCTTCACGGCCCGAATGGCGCGCACCCACGATTCGCTTCTCCGCGCGCTCCGACTCAGAAGCCTGCGTCGCCGAGGGCGCGCGCGAGCGAGACCATCTCGATGGCACCGACCGCGGCGTCCCACCCCTTGTTGCCCGCCTTGGTCCCAGCGCGCTCGATCGCCTGCTCGATCGTCTCGGTCGTGAGCACCCCGAACAGGATTGGCACTGCGCTTCCCTGCGCGGCCGCCGAGAGGCCGCCGGCCGCTTCGCCGGCGACGTACTCGAAGTGGGGCGTGGCTCCGCGAATCACGGCGCCGAGCGCGATCACCGCGTCGACCTTGCCGGAGCCCGCCAGACGCCGTGCGACCAGCGGCAGCTCCCAGGCGCCCGGGACCCGCACCAGCGTCACGTTGCGCTCGTCGCCTCCGTGGCGGAGCACCGCGTCGATCGCTCCCTCGACCAGCCGATCGACCACGAAATGATTGAACCGGCTCGCCACGATTGCGAACTTGGCGCCCTTTGGGACGACGACGGAGCCTTCGATCACACGCGTTGTCATGAATCGGCCTCGGGGTTGCGCTTGTCGCCACGGCCCATCGAGTGCAGCGGCACCCGCTCGACGACGTCGAGCCCGAACCCGTGGATTCCCGCCAGTTTACGCGGATTGTTCGTCAACAGGCGGATCTCGTGAAGGCCGAGGTCGACCAGGACCTGCGCGCCCAGGCCAAACTCGCGGAGCGGCCCATCGCCCACGCCGGCTTTGGGCAATGCGCCCGACGGAGCGGGCGCCTCGCCCAGGGCCTCGAGCTCGGCGCGCAGATCGCCGCGCGGCGCGATGTAGACGAGCGCGCCCCGACCGGCGGCCTCGATCTGAGCGATCGCTTCGCGCAGATGGCGCCCGCCGTCGCGCGGGGTCGCCACGAACGAATCCGCGAGGCTCGACCCGGAGTGGACGCGGCACAGCGGCGCCGGGCCGTTCCCATCGAGGTTGCCCTTCACGAGGGCAAGGAACTGCCGGTCGTCGATCGAGGTCTCGTAGACGATGGCGCGCCAATCCGTTCCTGTCTGGTCCAGGGGGATCGTGGCCTCCGAGACCCGACGCATGAGTCGCTCGGTGAACAGACGATACTGGATGATGTCCGCCACGCTGAGGATCCGCAGACCGTGCTTCTGCGCGAAGCGCTCGAGGTCCGGCATCCGGGCCATCGTGCCGTCCTCGTTCATGATCTCGCAGATGACGCCCGAGGGCGTGAGGCCCGCCAGGCGTGCGAGGTCGACCGAGCCCTCCGTTTGGCCCGTGCGCACGAGCACCCCGCCGCGGCGGGCCCGGAGCGGGAAGACGTGTCCCGGCGTGATGACGTCCTCGGGGCGCGCGTCGGGGCTCGCCGCGACGCGGATCGTGTGAGACCGGTCGGCGGCGCTGATCCCGGTGCTGACGCCCTGGCGCGCCTCGATGCTCACGGTGAACGCCGTGCCGAGCGGCGGCCCGAGCCGCCCGGGCGACTCCATCATCGGCAGCTTGAGGCGATCGATCTGCTCTCCCGTGAGGGCGAGGCAGATGAGCCCGCGGCCGTGCGTCGCCATGAAGTTGATGGCCTCGGGCGTGACGAACTGCGCGACCATCGTGAGGTCGCCCTCGTTCTCGCGGTCCTCGTCGTCGACGAGGATCACCATCTTGCCTGCCCGCACGTCGGCGATGGCGTGGGCGATGCGTTCGGTCAGCTTGGGATCGATCGTGGCCACGGGTGCGGGTCCTCGTCGTCGCTAGGCGCGAAAGGCCAGCAAGCGTCCAACGTAGCGCGCGATGAGGTCCACCTCCAAGTTGACCGGATCGCCCGGTTGCAATTGGCCAAGGTGGGTCCTCTCCTGCGTGTGGGGGATGATCGTGACGTCGAAGCGGTCCGGCCCGGCCCGGTTGACCGTGAGGCTCACGCCTTCGACGGTGATCGAGCCCTTCTCGGCGATGAAAGGCGCGAGCTCGAGCGGCACGCCGAAGACGAGCGCCAACGACTCGCCCACCGGGCGCCGTTCGAGCAACGAGCCGACGCCGTCGACGTGACCGGTCACGACGTGTCCCCCCATGCGATCGGCGGCGCGGAGTGCGCGCTCCAGGTGCACCGTGCCGCCCAGCTTTACGCCCCCCAGCGTCGTACGCGCCAGGGTCTCGGCCGACGCGTCCACCTCGAATCCGTCCGCCGTGATGGCATCGACGGTCAGGCACGCTCCGCTCACCGAGATCGATTCACCGAGCGAAAGGGGTCCGTCGTCGAAGCGGGCGGTCAGCGTGAGGCGCGCGCCGGGCCCGCGCGACTGACGCGCGGCCAGCGTCCCCATCGCTGTGACCAGGCCGGTGAACATGGCTCATCGCGATGTAGTGGCGGGCGGGGCGCGCGTCCAGGCGATGTCGGCCGGGCGGCGTGCGGGGAACGCGCGCGACGGATACAGTAGGGTAACGGTCGTGAAGCTGCTTGCCGTAGGTGCCCTCGTCGGGCTGGTCGCCGTCGGAGGATCGGCGGCCTGCGGACCGAGCTTCCAGGCGGTGTACGAGTGCGACGTGCACTTTGAACACTGCTATGCGCTCGATCAAGGCGGCGCATCGGTCGAAGCCAAGAAGGAATGCTGGCGCGACTGGCTGCACGGCTACACCTACGGGCAATCGCGCGACCGGATCGAATACGGGGGCACCCGCCTCAGCCAGCTGTCGCTCGACCCCACGCTTCCGAGCGAAGACGTCCGCTCCGAGAGCCGCAAACGCACCATCGCCGCCCCCGTGCCCACGAACGCCTTCGCGCCACCGCCGAACATCATCGAGGGCCGCGACGCGGACGGGCCCCGGCCGGACGATGCCGTAGTGGTGCACGCGCCGGGCGCCGACTGCGCCGACACGTGCAAACAGCGGTGGACCACCTGCCGCCTCGCTTGCCGCGGCGCCGCCTGCAGCCCCTGCGACGACACGTACCGCGCCTGCATGCCCGATTGCTTCCGACAGGACCCGCTGCCCGAGCACGGCCCGGCGCCCGTCTCGTCCGCCGTGAAGTCCGTGCACTAGCGCCGACGGCGCTATCCCAGCATCTCCGCCGCTTCGATCGCGTGGTAGGTGAGGATCCCGTCGGCCCCGGCGCGCCGGATCGAGACGAGCACCTCCATCATCGCCCGCCCGTAGTCGATCATCCCGGCTGCGGCGGCGGCCTTGAGCATCGCGTACTCACCTGACACGTTGTAAGCGAAAAGGGGGAGCGTGGAGTCTTGGCGGACCGCGCGGATGACGTCGAGGTACGCGAGCGCGGGCTTGACCATCAGCATGTCTGCGCCTTCTTCCTCGTCGAGGCGCGCCTCGCGCAGGGCCTCGCGTGCGTTGGCCGGGTCCATCTGGTAGCCCGCCCGGTCGCCGAACTTTGGCGCGCAGTCGGCCGCCTCGCGGAACGGACCGTAGAACGCGCTCGCGTATTTGACGGCGTAGCTGAGGATGCTCCGGTCCTCGAACGAGCCCTCGTCGAGCGCGCGACGGATGCGCGCGACGCGCCCGTCCATCATGTCGCTCGGCGCGATCACGTCGGCGCCGGCGCGCGCGTGCACGAGCGCCATCTGCGCGAGCACCTCGATCGTCGCGTCGTTGTCGACCTCGAGCCCGCCGCTCGATCCCTCGCGCAGGATGCCGCAATGTCCGTGATCCGTGTACTCGTCGACGCACACGTCGGTCACCACGACGAGCTCGGGCGCGGCGGCCTTCATCTCCGCGATCGCTCGCGGTACGGGGCCGTCGGCATCGAGCGCGCTCGAACCCCGGGCGTCCTTGGCCTTGGGCAACCCGAAGAGCAGCACCCCGCCGAGGCCGTGCCTGACCGCCTCGCGCGCGGCGTGAGCTGCGGCCCCCACCGGGAGCTGCGATACGCCCGGCATCGTGCCGACGGGCACCGGAGCGTCGATCGTCGCATTGAAGAACAGCGGCCAGACGAAGTCGCGCGGCGAAAGCGACGTCTCGCGGACGAGCGCGCGTACGCCTGCCGAAGCGCGCAAACGGCGGGGACGAACGATGGGGAAGGGCATAGGCCCAGGAGCAGAGATAGCATGGGGGCGTGGGCGCGAGCTCGAGCGGGGCCATGAGCGGCAAGGTGGTTCTGGTCACGCGGGCGCGCGAGGCCGGCGAGCCGGCGGGTGCGGGGGTCGTGGGGCTCCTTCAGGCGGCCGGGGCGCAGCCGCTCGTCGTGCCCACGATCGTGTTCGTTCCACCGAGCGACCCGGGTGAGCTCGCGCGAGCGATCGAGCGGCTGGGGGCCGGTGCGTACGGATGGGTGGCATTCACCAGCGCGCACGCCGTGGCATGCACGTGGGACGCGGCTGGCGGCGACGCGCGGCGGTTTCAGAATGTAAAACTGGCGGTCGTGGGACCGGCCACGGCGCGGGCGCTCGAGCCGCGGGGGCTGCGGGCCGACCTGGTCGCCCGGGAGTACCGCGCCGAGGGCCTGGCGGTTGCCTTGGTGGAACGGCTTCGCGCGGACGGGGGGACCCCCGCGGTGCTCTTCCCGCGGGCGGCCCGCGGCAGCAGCGTGCTGCCCGAGCGGCTGCGCGAAGCGGGCTATGCCATCGACGTCGTGACGGCCTACGAGACGCGGGCACCCGAGCGAGACGCGCTGGCCGGGCTGGCGCGCGATCTCGAAGGGGGACGCGTGGACGCCGTCGTGCTGACCTCTGGCAGCACTGTCGACAACTTGTACGACTGCCTCGGTCCGCGGGCAGGCGAGTGGCTTGGGCGCTGTCGTTTGGCCAGTATCGGGCCGGTAACGACCGAAGCGGCTCGCGCCCGGGGCCTTCGCGTCGATGTCGTGGCCCCCAGGGCCACGATCGAGAGCCTCGTGGGTGCGCTCGCGGAAAGCTACGCCGGGCCGCCCGGGTCGCTGGAGACGGCGACGCCCACGCGATAGCCTGGCGTTGCCGCGAGGCGCTCACGTGCCCCGTGGCCGCACGCCCCTGCTCGCCGCCGCCGCCGCCCCGAATGTCCCTCAGCTCCCTCATCGTCCAGCGCGAGGTCGCCACCATGCGGCAGGTCGAGGAGGCGCTCGCTCGCCAGGTGATCTATGGCGGGGATCTGGTCACCAACCTGCTCGAGGTGGCGCGTGTCGACGAGCCTCTCCTCACGCGGCTCCTCGCCGAGTCGATGCGCCTGCCTGCGGCGCCCGCGGGGGCGCTGCCCGAGCTGCCGGCGCGTGTGCGTGCGCTGCTCTCGCCTGAGTTCGCCGCCCAGCACCTGGCGATCCCGCTCGAGTTGATGGGTGAGAAGCGACTGACGATCGTGGTGGCCGAACCGCTCCCACCCGACGTCGAACGCCAGCTTTCCCTCACGCTGGGCATGACGATCGAGCAGCGCGTCGCGCCGCTCGTCCGTGTGCAGCAGGCGATCGCGCGCGAATACGGCGTGCCGCTCGACCGCCGGATGCAGCGACTCGTGTCGCGCATGTCGGGCGACGGATCCCGAGGCGCTCCGGGCGCCTCCTACACACCGGGCCCTCCGGGCGTTTCGTACGCGCCGGGCCCACCGGGCCCGTCCTCGATGACTCCAGGCCCTCCGCAATCCGTCGCCGCCGACTCGGCGCCGGGCCGCACGGGGACGCCCGCCTTCGGCACCGTCTTCGAGGTTGGCCCGACGGTGAGCGATCGACTGATGCCGGTCCCCCTCGTACGGCGAAAGACGTCCGCAAGCTTTCCCGCGGCGCGCCTCCCCAGCGAGGCCTTCCCTCCGATGGCCCCCGCATCGGTCGTCCCCGGCATCATCGTCCCCCCGCCGTCCGTCGCCCCGCCCCCCGTCGCTCCCGCCGCCCCCCCCCCGTCCGACGTCCCCCCCTTCGCCTCGACCCCCGAGCGCGCGCATGCGTCCGCGCCCGAGCCCGTGCATGCGCCCGAGCCCGCACCCGCGCCCGAACCCACGGACACGTCCCCCACCGCGCCCCCGCCTTCCCCCGTCCGCGCCGCCTCCGATCGCCCTTCCTTCATCAAGCGCGCAACGATCCCCAGCCTTCGCGCCGGCCCTCGCCGCCGCGGCCCCCTGCCGGCCGCCGAGGCGCGTCGACTCGCGGAAGAAGCGCTGGATCGCGACACGCTCCTCGATCTGTTCTTCGAGTTCTCGCGCCAGTTCTTCGACTACGCGGCCATTTTTCTCCTGCACGGCGACATCGCCGAGGGTCGCGACGCCTTCGGGGATGGTGCGCACAGGGACCGGGTGCTCGGGATCGGCATCCCCCTCGACATGCCCAGCATGCTCTCCGAGGTCCGCGAAAAGGGCTCGCCGCAACTGATCAAGGTGCGGCCGGATGGCCTCGACGCCTCGCTGCTCAGCGACCTCGGGCGCTTCCGGGACGTCGAGGTCGCCGTCGTCCCGTTGGTCGTCCGTACGCGCGTCGTCGCCATCCTTGTGGGCGACTGCGGCGAGGCGAGCGTGGATGGCGACAGCCTGCGCGAGGTCGCGGCCTTCGCAGGCGCCGTGGGGGCCGCGTTCGAACGCATCATCGTGCGACGCAAGCTCGATGGATTCGTCTCTGGCGACGCGGAGGCCGCCGTCGGCCGCGTCACGGGCTTGCTTGCCTCCAAGCGCGCCGCGTCGATCGCCCCGAAGAACACGCAGCGGCCCGGGGTGCCTTCGATCGCGGCAGGGGCCCCCGCGCTCGTCGCCGCCCTCGCCTCGTCGCGTCCCGCCGTCCGGACGTTGCCTCCCGAACGAGCGTCGGGGCCTGCGCCTGCAACGGCTGCCGAGTCCCCGCACACGATCGATACGGTCCGTCCGCCGTCCCGCCGTCCCGAGTCGCTGTCCGCGCTTCCTCCTCCTCCGATCAACGCCGTCCTCGTTCGCAAGCTGAGCGGCCCACCGATCCCGCGCGAAGAGCCGCCGAGCAGCTCGCCCGCCCCGGTGGGCCGCGTGGCCACCCGGCGGCCCCCGGGCCGCGTCACGCGCGCCCCTTCGGGATCGATCGCGCCGCGCGTGGAAGAGGTACGCGTCGTGAGCGACGCCGACGCCGCGCAAGCGCTGTTCACCGAGCTCGGATGGGTCACCAAGGACGCGCAGGGGAAGGGATTCCCGCCCTCGTCGGAGGCCGTCAACGTCCCGGCGCATCGTCCACCCACGTCGCTGGCTCCCGCGATCCCCGAGGCGTTGCCGTCGGTCATCGTCGAGGCGGATGGCGAGGTGCGTACCCTGGTCGATCGCGTGCTGGCTGCGGGCGCGATCCCGCCGGGGGAGCCGACAGACCTCATCGACGCCGACACGCTCGAAGACGCGGAGCTGGCTGCCGCCGATCTCCTCCGCCGTGGCGCCGCGGCGGTGCCCACGATCATGACGCGGTTCCCCGGGCCCGTCGCGTACGCGCCAGCGCGGATCGCAGCGATGAACAATCCGCCCCGTCCGAGCGAGTGCGGCCCCCTTCTCAAGGTCGTCGTCCGGTTGCGCCGCGCCGCCCTGCCCGCGCTCCTTCAGGTGCTGGATCACGGCGATGCCGACGCGCGCGCCTGGGCGGTGTACGTCTTCAGCGAAGCACCGCAGATCGAAGCGGTGGGGCCCGTCGTTGCGCGGCTCGGCGACGTCGACCCGAGCGTCGCCGGCTGCGCGATGCTGGCCCTCAAAGCCGCTGCGCGCGCCATGCCCGACCCGACCCACCAAGCCCTGGCGGCGCTGGGGCGGGCGGTCGTACCGGCCGATCGCCAGGCGGCGGCGCGCGCGTTCGGGCAGCTGCGCGACCCGGCCAACGTCCCGCAGATCGTCGCGGCGCTCGGCGACGACGACGACCGCGTGGTCCAGACGGCGAATCGGGCCCTCGTCGAGATCACGCGGCAGGACTTTGGCGGCGACGCGCGGCTCTGGCTCCGCTGGTGGGAGACGAATAGGTCGCGCCATCGCATCGAATGGCTCATCGACGCCCTGACGCACGACGCTGGGGAGGTGCGCCGGGCCGCGGGCGACGAGCTGCGAGCCGTCACACGCGAGTACTTTGGCTACACGAGCGACTTGCCGCAGCGGGACCGAGAGCGCGCCCAGCAGAGGTACCGCGACTGGTGGTCGGTCGAGGGGAAGGCACGGTTTCGCACGGGGTAGCGCGGGCGTAGATTGGGTGGATGCGCGGATGGGTCGTGGGGGTGCTTCTG
>Ga0302325_10004928_pt1 | contig 30713 bp, 20 predicted proteins | sample Palsa_T0_2_FD_201948 | JGI IMG/M metagenome (GOLD analysis project Ga0302325, IMG submission 201948) | Peat permafrost microbial communities from Stordalen Mire near Abisko, Sweden - Palsa_T0_2 | ecosystem: Environmental > Terrestrial > Soil > Palsa > Peat permafrost | place: Sweden: Abisko... | reverse complement strand
CATTCGCTAGTTCGAATACAGGAGTGCCATCGACGGTCAACCGTTCCGAATCAACCGATTGCTCTTTGGTTTCTGGAGCAAAACGGATGTCAACGCGGTATTTGTAATTTCGGCCATCTAGGAGAGCATCAATCTCCAGGACCTGAAGGGGCTTATCTTGCCAACGAGTCCGAGTTGATTGAGTGAAAGGGTTCTCGTCCCCCTTAATGAACTGCTTAAGATTGAGGACTGCCCTGAGGAGCGATGTCTTCCCGCTGCCATTCGGGCCAAGCAGCAACTGCTTTCTCTCCGGTCGATACTCGAAGTTGACGAAGCAGAGGAAATTGTCGATGTAGACCCGAGTCAACATGGGTACATATTACACGCAAGGCCTGAATGGCCGCCTCTAAATCTAGTAATTCAGCCTGAAGTTCAGCATGTGCCAGTTCAGCAGGAAGAATGCGTAACCTACGCAGCTCAGCATCAGCAGCGTGTTCCATACCTTGGTCCAGAACCACAGCGTCCCATCGCTCCACGAGCGCACGCAGTAGGCGATGGCGAGCAGCGCGCCAATCATTCCTAGCACACCGATCACCTGCAACAGGTGCAGCTTCAAATCGAAATGACTGCTCAACAGGCCTATGTTGTCTTCCGCTGACATAAGCCAGGCCACAAATCCAGCCAGAAAGGCCAGGTTGAGCGCGCAGACCCATCGCATCCAGAAGCGCAGCCTGCGATATTGCAGCATCAGTTCGGCACGATAGCGATAGTGTGAGCGCAGCATCGCATTCAGCGGCCAGAACAGCAAGGTCAGAACGAAGATGACCGCCGCAAAAATGAGTATCCCAAGGTTGAGGTTCTGGTTCTTCACCACCGGAACTGGCTGGTACACGAAGAAGGGCCAGTCGATAACGATGATCTGCCGGCCAGCATAATCTTTTGTGAATGCGAGACGGCTTTGGCCGTTGACTTCGCGGAACAGCAGCGGGGCGATTTCCTTGAAGTGCTTGGGATTGCCGGCGAAATCCTTCAGTTGATCGAGACTGATGGTGCCGTCGGAGTTGACGCTGACCTGTGCCTGTCCCAGGGTGGAGATTACAGCCGCGACATTTGTATCTGAGTGGCGGCTCAGCCAGTACGTTCCGGTTACCGACTTCGCGTCCTGGGCCGCATTCGCCACCTGCTCGCCCGCCGGAGGTGTGTAGGGGAAGTAGCGGTTGAGGAAACCTTCCCACAATGCCGACCGTCCGGAAAACTGAGGATTTCCCAAGCTGTTGTAAGACGTGAAAAGACCGATGTGGTCATCGGGCATCAGGTGCATGTCGCTGTGGAACCATTGCGAGTCGCCAGCGTGTCCGATGATGCGATGGCCGTTGCGCGACTCCTCATAGAAGCCGTACGCCATACCGTTCATCGACGGCACCAGCCCAAAGACGCGTGAATGCATGAGCTGCGCTGTCTCCGGTTTCAGAATGCGAGCGCCGTTGTACTCGCCGTTCTGCAGGTGCGCGATCATGTAATGCGACATGTCTTCCGCCGTCGTCGCCAGGCTGCCGGCCGGCCCCGCCTGCACGAACTCGAAATCCTTGGGCGGCTGCGAAGCCTTGTTATATCCCTGCGACATCAGCGGCTTCAGATTGGCAGGCAGCGGCTGGCGAAACGTGCTGTGGGTCATGCCCAGCGGTACAAAAATATTCTGCTCGATGTAGTCGTCGAACGGCATGCCCGAAACGCGCTGCACGATGTAACCGGCGAGCGTGGCTCCGTAGTTCGAATATGCCGGAGTCGTTCCCGGCGGGAAGATTTCCTGCGGCATGTGGGTCTGCACATACTGTTGCAGCGGGCGCATGTCTGCGGCGTTGGCCACGAACAACTCCTTCAGCGTCTCTTCGAAACCCGGCGTGTGTGTCATCAGGTCCTTCATGGTGACGGCCTTGCCGAAGGTCACGGGAATCTTGAAGTCGAGATAGTCGTTCACGTCGCGGTTCAGGTCGATCTTGCCCTGCTCGACGAGTTGCATCACAGCGGTCCAGGTGAAGGTCTTGGAGATGGAACCCGGCCGGAAGAGCGTGGTGTCGACGGTGACGGGCTTCATGGTCTTTACGTCGGCGTAGCCATAGCCTTTGGCGAAGAGCACCTTGCCGTCCTTTACGACCGTGATTACAGCGCCGGCGATGTCATCGCGCTGCAGTTCAATCGGGATGAAGCCGTCAAAGAAGGCTTCCAGATCTTCTTTCGTGAGTTGGGGCGTGACCTGTGGAGCCGGCGCAGGCGGCGGAGCAGCGTCCTCCTGGCTGCGATGCGGCAGCACATGCGGCTTTTGTGCGGTTGCCAGTGCGGACGAGAACACGAGGGCGGTAAGAAGGCCAAAGAGAACAACTGGCTGGTGTCTATTCATAAGCTGCGCCACGAATGGAGCGATAACAGGGTACTACGGGATGGTCGCATGGGTGGAGGAGTAGATATTATCTCAGCTAGCTACGGCTGCGGAATTGGATGATCCTGCGGCGATCGCGTTTGGACGGCCTGCCTTCCGGTGCGGGAGCCAGGTCCCTCATGGCCCTACGCTCTTCGGCCGCCTTGATGCGAAATTCGCGGCTGGTCTCGCTTTCTTCATAAAGAGTCTGAGCCACCGCTGCCGGGCCACGCACTTCGCTTGGCAGCAACACCTTCACCTGAAAGTCGCCGCTGTCAGTCTTGATCTGCAAGAGGTCGCCAAGCCGTACCTCGCGGGCGGCCTTGGCGGGCTGGTTGCTGGATTGAATCCTGCCGAGCTCACAGGCTCGTGCAGCCAGGGAGCGGGTTTTGAAGAACCGGGCTGCCCAGAGCCACTTGTCCATGCGTACGCTGGCCATGCTTTATCTTAAGGCAGTTGCCGGTTGCGGTAGCCAGTTATCAGTTGCTGGGAAGCCGGTTTGCTCCCATCCTTTCGCCAAAGTCGGGCAGAAAGCACGTCCACTGACCACCGGCAACTGGCTGCGGGTGTAAGATGTCGCCTTTGCAGGATGGGAGGTGCTTATGCTCGACCGTCGCCGCTTTCTGACCGCCAGTCTTACCGCTGGGGCTGGGTTCGCAGCGGTCCTTGCCTTTCGCAACGACCTGCTCGCGCAATTGCAGAATGCTCCGTCATCCCTTCCCGACCCAGCTTCATTCGCCCGCGATGAAGAAAGATATTGGACTGAGCTCCGCAAACAGTTCCTCATCCCCGAAGACGAGATCTATCTGAACAACGGTACAGTGGGATCGAGTCCGGCACCGGTGCTGCGCGCGGTTTTCGACGGTTACACCTCGACGGAGAAGCTGGACGAGACCGATCCCGAAGACTATCCCATCTGGGGGTACGGGCCGTGGAACGAGTTTCGCGATCCGCTGGCAGCGTTCGTGGGCTGCACGCGCGACGAGATTGCGCTGCTGCGCAACGCCACCGAGGCCAACAGCTACATCGCCAACGGAGTGGACATGAAGCCCGGCGACGAAGTGCTGATGACCGACCAGGAGCATCCCGGCGGCGAGCAGCCGTGGCAGTTGAAGGCGAAGCGCTATGGCATCGTGGTGAAAAAGGTCACGCTGCCCATGCCGGTGAAAGACGCGCCACAGGTGCTGGAGCTGTTCAGCGACGCCATCGGGCCGCGCACGCGCGTGATCTTCTTCAGTCACATCACGACGGTGACTGGCGTGGTGCTACCGGCGAAGGAGCTGTGCGCGCTGGCGCGATCGAAGGGAATTCTGTCAGCCGTGGACGGAGCGCACGTGACCGGCATGATGCGGCTCGACCTGCGCGACATTGGCTGCGACATGTACAGTTCCAGCCCGCACAAATGGCTACAGGCGCCGAAGGGATCGGGCTTCCTTTATGTGCGCGACGAGGCGATTGATCGCATGTGGAACACGGTCGCGACCGCGGGATGGGACGAGCCGAAGCTGCGCGCTGAACGCTTCCAGCGAATCGGGTCGTCGAATGTGCCGTCGCTGTGCGGGCTGCGCGCGGCAATCCAGATGGCGAATGCGATTGGCATGGAGCGCATCGAGCGGCGGCATCGCGAGCTGGGCGATTACATGCTGGCGGCGATGATAAAGCGCGGCGCCGAATCGTGGACCTCGCCCGATGCGAAGTTGCGCTGCGCGATTGCGACGGTGAATGTTCCGCCGATTCAGCGCATGAAACTGGAAGACTGGATGTGGAAGACGAAGAAGATCAGGATTCGCGGCGGCGACCCGTCGAAGCTGCGGCTGTCGACGCCATATTATCTGCGGAAGAAGGACATTGAGCGGTTTTTGGATGCGTTCGACGAGTACAAACGGGGGAAAGTGTGACAGCATAGGATAGCGAGCATCCCTAGCAGCGCGGATTGTGTTGCGTCTCAAAAAGGGTCCTTTGTGAAATATCACCGACCTTCTGCACAGGGAGCGGTGCGGCGAGTGATCCCACGCCTTTCTGGTATCCTTCGACGACTAGCACTACCGCGCACGGGAGGCTTTCTTGATTCCGTTCTGTCGGAACTGGGAAATCAAACAGTGGATTTGCTGGGGGATGGTGTGCGTCTGCGCAGTCTGGTTCGTGCCGCTCGGTAACGGGCAAACCGATTCGAGCCAACTTATCGAAACCACCCTGCTTATCGAAGCCCTGCGCTCCCCTGATAAGAACGTTCGGAGTAGCGCGATTGACGAGTTGGTCAAAATCGGAGCACCGGCCGTTGCGCCCCTCATCAACACCCTAATATTTGATTCGGATAGCCACGTGAGGTGGTGGGCCAATCAGGCATTAGTCAAAATCGGAGCACCGGCCGTCGCGCCGCTAATTGTCGCCCTTAGGGATAGGCAAGTCCGGGATGAGGCAAGTGAAATTTTGTTCAGCATTGGAGCACCGGCTATCGCGCCGCTAATAGCCGCCCTGAAGGATGGGGACTTTGAGGCCCGACAGGAGGTGGCCGTGGTATTGGGCAGTATCGGAGCACCGGCGGTCGCGCCCCTTGCCGCAGCCCTGAGGGATCCGGATACCCGAGTCCGAGAGGGGGCGGCTGCGGCGTTGGAAAAGATGGCGACCGAAGCACGTTTTTCCAGTGTCAACCCTGTCCTTCACGAGGCAGCTATGCAGGCCCTTAGGAAATTTGGTACAGAATCCCTAATCGCCGCCTTGAGAGACCCCGACCGCAACGTGAGTTACTCTGCGGCTACTACCCTTAGCAGGGTAGCCACGGACGACGTACTCACTGCCGACCTGAAAAACGTGGATCCTAAGGTTCGATCATTTGCCGCTCGCGCGTTGGGCGAACATCACGTCATCGGCTTGCGCTATGGTCCGTGGACCGACGTTTTAGTTGCAGCCCTGAAGGATCCGGATCCTGAGGTTCGGGCCGCTGCAGCTACGTCCCTCGGCGCCCTCACCGAGGGAGCGTACTCCTGTTGTTTGGAAGGAGAGGAACGGGATTACTTCTCGAGGCACGTTGTGCCTGCTCTCAGGGAGGCACTCAGAGAACGAGACACGGCAGTCATTGTTGGAGCTAGCCGTTTTTTCTGCAAGAATCTCGAGCCCGGTTGGGTAGATGTACTGATTGAGGCACTCAATACCTCCGGTACAGGAAGTCTTGAAACATTCAAGCTTGATATGGCCCTGTACCTCCACGCCACTACCGACCCCAAGCTACAGCAAGCGGCGACTGACTGGGCTGGAAGGCACGGGCTAGTGTTCAAGACCGTCTTTCGGTGATGTTTCGGAAAGGGTCCTTTGTGAAACATCGATGAACTCAGCACGGGAGCGTCGCAGTGGGCACGGGAGGGCTTTTGGTATCCTCAACATCTCTCGTTTGAAGGAGTTTCCATGATCCCGTTGAAAGTGACACCGTTGCGGTTGACCTCGATGTTGGTTCTCACTGGCCTCAGCGCCCCATCAATCGTCGGATGCAGGAGCCACGGTGTGGTAGCACTGCACTCCGGGATGAACGAGAAGGAGGTGGTTGCAGCACTCGGCAAACCGAACTGTTCAGAAATCACACGCGATAGCTTTCCCCAGCATCGTACCGGTTTGGCCTACAAGCAGGACGCAAACACATTTCAGGTGATCGAGTTGGACGAACGCGGCATCATCTATGGGAGAACCGTATTGGCGTTCAAGGGACCCGAATCGGCAGATAAGGCTTGTTCCAGTGCCGCGTTTGGGGCTGTAAGTCTAGACATCAGGACAACGAAGGTCTTTAGCCTTTTTCCAGAAGGATCATCATCTGTATCTCAAATGGAATATTTCGATGTTAAGGAACATCATCCTTATTGAACCTCCATCCTCGGCGGAGCGCAGCTCTGTCGACGGTAAACCCGTATAGCTGGCGCCAGTGCTCCACCCGATCTCATAGAGGGTAAGTTTTGAGACAAAACACGGGGGCGGCGAAAATCAAGGGCCTGCAAGTCCCATAAGTCTGTCTCAGATTCGGAACTACTATTTATTGCTCAGCGCCTCCACTCCCGGCAGCTTCTTACCCTCCAGAAATTCCAGCGAAGCACCGCCGCCGGTCGAGATGTGAGTGATCTTGTCAGCCACGCCGGCGGCCTTCACCGCTGCCACGCTGTCGCCGCCGCCGACGATGGAAACCGCTGCGCCGTTATCGGCGACCGCATCAGCAATCTTCTTTGTCCCTTTGGCGAAGGCTTCGATTTCGAAGACACCCATCGGACCGTTCCACACGATGGTCCGCGCGCCGTCGATCTCGTCGCAGAACAGCTCAATCGATTTTGGCCCGATGTCGAGTGCCATCATGTCTGCCGGAATCGGCTCGCCTTCACCGATTTGACGGATGTGAGCGCCGGCTTCCGGCTTGTCGGCGACAACGTGATCGACTGGCAGCAGGAGTCTTACATTGTGGGACTTCGCCTCGGCGAGGGTCTGCTTCGCCAAGTCAATCTTGTCGGCTTCCAGCAGCGACCTGCCAATCTCTTTTCCCTGCGCTTTGAGGAACGTGTATGCCATTCCGCCGCCAATGATGAGGGCGTCGACCTTGCCCATCAAGTGCTTGATGACGCCAATCTTGTCGCTGACCTTGGCGCCGCCCAGAATGGCCACGAACGGTTTTTGCGGATGCGACAATGCCTTGCCGAGATACTCCAGCTCCTTCTCCATCAGCAAGCCGGCGGCGCGCTTCTCCACGAAATGAGTAATGCCTTCCGTGGAGGCATGCGCACGATGGGCCGAGCCAAAAGCGTCGTTCACGTAATAATCGCAGAGCTTTGCCAACCGCCTGGAGAAGTTCGGGTCGTTGGCTTCTTCCTCGGGATGAAAGCGTAGGTTCTCCAACAGCAAAGACTGGCCGCGTTCCAGCTTGTCGGACATCTCCTCGGCCTGCACGCCGACGCAGTCAGGCGAGAAGCCAACGTTCTCGCCGCGACGCAACACGTCGTCGATGAGAACGCGCAGCCGCTCGGCGACCGGCTTCAGGCTCATCTTGGGATTGGGCTTGCCTTTGGGACGGCCCAAGTGCGAGGCCAGAATCAAACGCGCCCCGTGACGAAGCGCGTACTCGATGGTCGGCAAAGTTTCGCGGATACGAGTGTCGTCCATGACCCGCCCGTCATCGAGCGGAACGTTGAAATCGACCCGCATGAAGATGCGCTTGTTGTTCAGCGGAAGATCGCGAATAGAGAGTTTTGACATAGCGAATACCAGTTATTAGTAGCCAGGGGTTAGGGGCTGGGGATTAGGGACTGGCTGGCAGTCGCAATCAGGGACGCCGACAACCTGCGGTTGACCGCCCTCGACGTCCAGGCTCTGATACAAGCCTAGATACAACTAATCTCCGGCCCCTAGCCCCTAATCCCTCTCTTACAGTCCCTTCTTGCCGAGGTAATGAATAAGGTCGCGGATGCGGCACGAATATCCCCACTCGTTGTCGTACCAGGAAATGACCTTCACGCAATTACCGGCCACGACACGCGTCATGGGAGCGTCTACGATCGAGGAGCGGGGATCGCCACGGTAGTCGATCGAGACCAGTTCCGCCGTCTCGTATCCCAAGTAGCCTTTCAGCGGACCCGACTCGGACGCAGCCTTCAGCGCGGCGTTCACCTCCTCTGCCGTGGTTTTCTTCTCGACGAATACCACCAGATCGACAACCGAGACATTCGGCGTCGGCACGCGCATGGCAAAGCCATCGAGCTTGCCCTTCAGATCGGGAATCGCCAGGTAGATCGCCTTGGCTGCTCCGGTCGAGGTTGGAATCATCGACAGCGCCGCGGCGCGAGCCCGCCGCAGGTCCTTGTGCGGGAAATCAAGGATGACCTGATCGTTGGTGTAGGAGTGAATCGTGGTCATGGTTCCGCATACGATCTTGAAATTATCGTTAATTACCTTGGCGATCGGGCCCAGGCAATTGGTAGTGCAGGACGCGTTGGAAATCACGTGATGCTTCGCCGGATCGTACTTGTCTTCGTTGACGCCCATCACGATGGTGATGTCCTCGTTGGTCGCCGGAGCGGTGATGATGACCTTCTTCACCGGCCCGCGCAGATGTTGCTTGGCCAACTCGGCCTTGGTGAACTTGCCGGTTGCCTCAATCACAACCTGCGCACCGACGGATTCCCAGTCGAGTTTGGACGGATCTTTCTCGGCGAACACTTTAATGTTCTTGCCATCGACGCTGATGAAATCGGCGCCGGCGGAAATCTTGTTCGGCAGATTGCCCAGAATCGAGTCGTACTTCAGCAGGTGGGCAAGCGTTTTGGGATCGGTGAGATCGTTGACGGCGACGAATTCCAGGCCGGAATCGTTAAGCGCGCTGCGAAGAATGTTGCGGCCAATGCGGCCAAAGCCATTGATGCCTACTTTGATTGCCATAGTACCTCGTTAAGAAGTGCGAATTAGAACACGAAAGTGTGATAGTACACTGCACACTCCGGACCGGACAGTGAGGCCCAAACAAAAAGCGTAGCATCCCGACTGGGGCGAGGCAATGCTAGAACCATAAAAGACGAGCTTGCTGTGGCACAAAAGGGGAAAGACCAGATTGCTCCCGGCTAGGGAAGCGTGTTACAAGTGCAACATGCGTAGATGGAGCCGCGACCGCGGCAAGCGGCGGAAGCCGCAGACAGAAAAATCGGGACCAGATAGTCCCGCGCCTTTGCAACCAAAGTTTCCCGAGCCGGCCGGTTCGGAAGCGACGACGAACCAGCAGCCTGAGTTCGAATCTCAGCCCGATGAAGCGGAGCTTCAGGAATCCCAACCCACGGCGGAAGCTGACGGGAACGTAGGGCCTCAGCAGCAGTTGCGGCGCGACCGCAACCGCCGGCGTGGACGTCGCGGACGCGGCAGTCGTCCGCCGGGAGCGGCGCAGCCGCCAACCCTGCCTGGGCCAGGAGGTCCAACTGGCGAAGCCGGCGAGGCCGAAGCACCAACCGAAGCCGCCGAACCTGTAGCTCAGCCTGTAGCCCCCGCCAAGCAGACCAAGGGCGCTGTGGTCTTGTCGATCGGCCTTCCGGGCTCGGGCAAGAGTACCTGGTTCAAGCGCCACAACATTCTTCCGCTATCCAGCGACATGGTCCGCATCCTGCTGTTCGACGATGTGACGGAACAGCGTTATCAGGACCTGGTGTTTTCCACACTCCGCACCATGCTGCGGGCTCGGCTGCTGGCACGCCGTCCGTCGAATTATCTGGACGCGACCAACCTCTCTGCTCACGAGCGCCGCACCTGGATCAAGCTGGCACACGACTTCGGTTATGAGGCGCACGCCGTTTTCTTCGATGTGCCGCCGGAGATATGCATCGAACGTAATCGCCGGCGCGAGCGCAATGTTCCCGAAGATGTAATGCATCGCATGGCAGCCAAGCTGCGGCCGCCGAAGTTCGAGGAAGGTTTCGCCAAGATCACGGTTGTTCGCTTGAAGAAGAAGGACGGAGCAACATCTCCGCCGGAAGAGCCGCGCCAGGAGTTCGCCATTGAGCCCGACGAAGGTGGGCCGCCGGAGATTGTGGACTCCGAATACTGAACTTTCACGCAGTCAAGAAGAAAGCGGCCATCGGCCGCTTTCTTCTTGTGCTGTCTTCGAGCGCTCAGCTGGTTTAGTGTCGCTGCTCTGCTATCCCGCCTTCTCCATCAGCGCCAGGCTGGCGTTGCGCTTGTCGACCATATCTCTAGTGACTTCGCACTCCCTGACCCGTTTCTGGCTGGGCAGCGTGTACATCAGGTCGAGCATCAGTTCTTCAAGGATCATACGCAAACCGCGGGCGCCAACTTTGCGGGACATGGCCTCGCGGGAGATCGCACGCAAGGCGTCTTCCGAGAAGCGCAGCTTGACGTTCTCGAACTCAAATAGCCGCTGATATTGCTTGACGATAGCATTCTTGGGCTTGGTGAGAATTTCGACCAGCGCGTCTTCGTCAAGATCGCTGAGCACGCCGACCACCGGCAGGCGGCCGACAAACTCGGGAATGAGCCCAAACTTGATCAGGTCTTGCGGTTCGACCTGCGCGAGCAGTTCAGTGTCACGCTTGTTGCTCTCGGTAAAGGCGGCTTCCTTGGCCTCGTCGGTTCGGAAGCCCATGGATCGCTTGCCCAGACGCCGCCCGATGGTGCGCTCGAGCCCGACGAATGCGCCGCCGCAGATGAACAGAATGTTGGTGGTATCCACCGGAGTGAATTCCTGGTGAGGATGCTTGCGTCCGCCCTGTGGCGGAACGTTCGCAACCGTTCCTTCCAGTATCTTCAGCAATGCCTGCTGCACGCCCTCGCCGGAAACATCGCGCGTGATAGAAGGGTTTTCGTCCTTGCGGCCAATCTTGTCAACTTCGTCAATGTAAATGATACCGGTTTGCGCTCGCGCCACATCGCCATCGGCGGCCTGCAATAGCTTCAGGATGATGTTCTCAACGTCCTCACCCACATAGCCGGCTTCCGTGAGCGTCGTGGCGTCCACGATGGCAAACGGAACATCGAGCATCTTGGCCAGGGTCTGCGCCAGCAGAGTCTTACCCGTGCCGGTCGGCCCAATCAGCATGATGTTCGACTTGGCTAGTTCCACTTCGCCGCTGTGCTGGCGGTTCATGTAAATCCGCTTGTAGTGGTTGTAAACCGCAACGGCTAGCTTCTTTTTGGTCTGTTGCTGGCCAATCACGTATTCGTCGAGGAACGCTTTCACCTCAGCCGGCTTGGGAAGTTGGTTGGGCGCGGCGCTGGGTTGGGCCTCGGAACGGTCGTCTTCCAGAATGGAATTGCAGACGGCGACGCACTCATCGCAGATGTAGGCGCGCGGGTAGTCGGTGGGCGATGAAATCAGCTTGGCGACGGCGTCTTGTGACTTGTGGCAAAACGAACACCGAAGAACTTCTTCGGAACCGGTCCTGGTCCTCACGGAAACTCCTTTACAGCGCACGCCAGCAAAATGGAATTTCGATTCCGAATGGCTTTTCCCGTCCGCTCGAATCCGGGAGGGGCCGTGCTGCCCCTGTGAGAAAGCTGCTGTTGTCGGCTGTCAGCAACCTTCCCGCGAACCCTTCGGCGCTATAGCGCCGTTGGAGCTATTGAACCACAATTCCGCCTTCTGCTACGTACCGTTAGTGCAATATTCGGTACCACTTTGGAAGCAGGGAGCGAAAAGTTTTCCCACCTTAGTCACCGTCCTACTTGTGCTTAAAGATGATGTCGTCGACGATGCCGTATTCCTTCGCCTGATAGGCGTTCATGATGAAGTCACGCTCCACGTCGCGCTCCACCTTCTCCAGGGGCTGAGCGCTGTGCTTGGAAAGCAGTTGATTCGTGATCTCGCGCATACGCAAAATCTCCCGCGCATGAATGTCAATGTCCGTCGCCTGGCCGGAAAGCCCGGACATCAACGGCTGATGAATCAGAATGCGCGAGGTTGGCAGTGCGAAGCGTTTCTTCGGCGCCCCGCCGGCCAGCAGGGTCGCGGCCATGCTCGCGGCTTGGCCAATGCAGATAGTGGTTACATCGGGCCGGATGAATTGCATGGTGTCGTAGATCGCCATTCCCGCCGTGATGGAACCGCCCGGCGAGTTGATGTACAGCGAGATGTCCTTCTCCGGGTCCTCCGCCTCCAGAAAGAGCATCTGCGCGATGATCAGGTTAGCGACATTGTCGTCGATAGGAGTGCCAAGAAAAACAATATTGTCCCGCAGCAGGCGGGAATAAATGTCGTAGGCCCGCTCGCCCCTGCTGGTTTGCTCAATCACCATGGGCACAAGCATTATTTGCAGCTCCTTCAGCTTCCCCGACCACACCTCTTCCCTGAGGATCGAAAGGGAAAGTGGAATGCAGGCCGCCCTATGCGGACCTGCGGTAAAGAGAATCTAAGGTCTTCTCATTGCGGAGGCGATGCCAAATTCTATCCAGCCCACCATCCTTCGTCAAACGATCGCGGACCTGCTCGACCGTCTGCTTCGACTGACTGGCCAGCGCTTCCAGTTCGCGGTCAAATTCCTCGTCGCTGACCTCTATCTTTTCGTCGTCAGCAATCTGTTCCAGGATTAACGACGCTTTCACCTCGCGCAATGCCGCGTCCCGCTGGCCGGCGCGAAGGCGCCCGAAGTCCATGCGCTTCATGTCCTCGGTTTTCATCCCTTGCGCAGCCAGGGCTCGCAGGCCGCGCTCCAGCCGAAGATCGATCTGTTCATTCAGCATCGCTTCCGGGAGGGGAAAATCGTTGCGCTTCACCAATTCCTCCACCAGATTGTCCTTCCCCTGGTGCTGCGCTTCGTGTTCCTTCTCCGCCTTCATATTCTCCCGCAAGCGATTGCGCAGGTCGTCAACCGTGTTCAACTCGGCGCTCAGTTCCTTGGCAAAGTCGTCGGTCAACTCTGGAATACTGCGGGTCTTGACGCCCTTGACGTCTACTTCGTAACTCATGGACGTGCCAGCAAGCCGCTTGTCGGAAAAGTCCTCCGCGTACTTCACATCGAAAATCCGTTGCTCGCCAGCCTTGGCCCCCCGCAGGTTCGCAGAGAACTCCGGAATGGTGTTCTCGCCGCCAATCTCAACCATGATCTCATCTACCTCGACCGGCTTGGCATCGGCCTGGCTTTCCCTTGGCGTGCCCTTGAAGCTGACCACCGCGAAATCGCCATCGGCTAGTGGCCGGTCATCTTCGACGGCACTGTAGGTGGCATGCTGCTGGCGCAAATTGTTGAGCGCTTTCTCCACATCCTCGTCGGTGACATCCGTGTCCAGGGTGGTGACCCGAATGTCCTCATAAGGAGCGAGCTTGATCTCCGGCAGAATCTCAAACGACGCCTTGAACCGCAGGGGCTCGCCTTCGTGGATCTGCAAGTCGGTGACCCGCGGCTGCGACACCGGCGACAGGTGTTGCTTCTTGGCTTCTTCGCGAAAATAGCGCGGCACCAGAGCCTCAACTACCTCGCTCTTGATGTCCTCGGCGAAGCGCTGGCGAACAATGGTGGCCGGAACCTTGCCCTTGCGAAAGCCGGGAATGCGTGCCAGCTTCTGATAGCGGCTTACCAGGTTATCGGTTTCGGTTTTTACGACCTCGGCCGGGACCTCGACTGTGAGTTCGCGCTGACAGGGATTTGGTTGTTCGGAAGAGGTGGTTTCGGTTGGTGTGGCTTCAATCGTCAATGAATTGCCTTCAGAACTTTTGGATGTGACCGCCGCGACGCCGGATTGCGACCGCGACAGGCATGTGCTGCGGTTCTTTCGAACCCCGCAATTTTCGAGTGGTCGGCAGCGGCTGGCATAGGCACCAGCCAAACGCCTCAAACTCAAGTTTATGAGAGCGCTGCGGACTGGTCAAACGGCAGGGGCAAGGAGGTCTGGCTACAGCCCCATATCCAGAGCAGGGCCGAGTGGTTCCAACGTCAAACGACATCCTTTGTGGCGGGGTTGTTCGCGGGCCGTCGGCGCCCAGTGCGGTAAGAGCAAAGCCGGCCGGGTTCGCCCCATCGTCTGCCGCTACAATGAAACCCGATGCCATCTGTACTCGCTGTCCTAAACGACGAAGTGGTGAAATGCGCGCGTTGTCCCCGGCTGGTGGCCTATCGCGAGCAGATCGGTCGCGAGAAGCGGCGTGCGTATCGCGACCATGAATACTGGGCGCGTCCCGTCCCCGGCTTCGGCGATCCCCGCGCGCGTGTGCTGATCCTCGGACTGGCGCCGGGCGCCCACGGCTCCAACCGCACCGGCAGACCGTTTACCGGAGACGCGTCGGGTAAGTTTATGTATCCCATTCTGTACAAGGTGGGATTCGCGTCGCAGCCCAACGCCGAGCATTGTGATGATGGATTGAAGCTGCTCGATTGCTACATTACGGCGGCAGTTCGCTGCGCTCCGCCTGATAACAAGCCTCTACCCTCCGAGCTGGCCAACTGTGCGCCCTTTCTCGATCGCGAGCTGGCAATTCTGAAAGACCTGAAAGTTGTGGTAGCGCTGGGCAAGATCGGCTTTGATGCCTATTTGAATTACTTGAAGCGCAACAGCGTGATTCAGAGCAGAGCGCCCTATGCATTTACCCATGCCGCAAGCTACCCAATACCGAATGGGGTGGTGCTGCTGGCGTCCTATCACCCTTCGAACCAGAACACTGCGACGGGCAAGCTGACGGCCCCAATGTTCGAACAAGTGTTTCGCAAAGCGAAGAAAATTGCCGCGGACAAATAATCTTGATTGACGTTGGTTTGACAATGTCTGGCCACAGTGTCACGATTCGCACGCGGACTGTCAGTTATGGACTTCGCAAAGGATGGGACGAATGGGAAGAAAAATGTTTCGACTCCTGATAATGGGACTGTGCCTGCTGGCTCTCGCGGCGGTCAACGCCAGCGCCGCTACCAGCCGCTCCGCGGTGGGGACGTGGAAGCTTGACGTCTCTAAGTCATCCTATGGCAACATGCCGGCTCCGAAGTTCGAGAAGTTAGTCGTCACCACCGATAAGCCCGATGCGGTGAAGTGGATTCTGACGGGGGCTTCCACCGACGGCAAGACTTACGTTTCCATGTACGACGGACCGGTCGATGGCAAAGACCGTCCCTTCGGGAACAGCGCAGCAGGTAACAACATCGCCTACACCAGGACCCCATCTAGCCTGAATTGGATGGTCAAGAATAAGAGCGGGGCCACTATCGAAACAGGGAGTGGTCTGCTTTCACCAGATGGGAATACGCTGACCCTGAAGGGAACCACGCAGGGGCCGAGTGGGAAGGCGAACTTTGTCTCGGTGTTCGAGCGGGTGCAGTAGGGAGAGAATGCGGAATCGGACGAAACCCTGGACTAGGTTGTGAATTGTCGTAGGCCGGCGGGTGGAGCACGCCTTTCAGGCGTGCTCGAATGACTGCAATAGTCGGCCTGCGCTTTAGCGCCTGAGGTAATGTCTTCTTACCTCAGCGGCTAAAGCCGACTTATTACTGACTCTACACTGCACCGCTGAAGCGGTGCTCTACCCATACCGAATGTGAAAACGCCTCATGCTGGCGCCAGTTCGTTGATCCTGGCTGCCATTTTGATGTCGCGCTGCGTCACACCCCCGGAGTCGTGAGAAACCAGGGTCAGGGTTACCTTGTTGTAGTTGATGAGGATGTCGGGATGATGGTTCACGGCTTCGGCGGCTTCCGCAATATGGTTCACGAACTCCATGGCTTGGGCAAAACCCGCGAACTGGAAGACCCGCTCGATAGCGTTGCCCTTCGTCCTCCAGCCCGGGAGTTGTTGCAGGGCCTGTTGAATTTGGGCATCGGATAGAACTATGCTCATGACGAATTCCTTGCCGGGCTTCTAATACTACCCATCTACCGATCAGCGTTGTCGAGCCGGTTCTCACGGTCACAGCCTGCGGACCGCGACCGGTGTCTCAATTGGTTCGCCGGCGGGCACCGTAGCGCCGCTGCGTGCTGTGGCTTCCAATCTCGTTTCTCAGCTCCAGCCAGATGTGCTCGGATACCCCGAGGAACACCTTCACGATCTCCGGGTCGAACTGTTTGCCGGCATTGCGTTCGATCTCGCGCCGTCCGGCAGAAATGGATTGGGCGGCGCGGTAAGGGCGATCGGAAGTGATCGCGTCGAACGTGTCAGCGACCGCGAATATCCGCGCTCCCAACGGAATTTGGTCGCCCTTGAGGCCGCGGGGATAGCCGCTGCCATCGTAGCGTTCCTGGTGCGAATACACGATGTCGGCCGCCTCTTGCAAGAACGGTATTTTGCGCAGCATTTGATACCCGAGAGAGGCGTGTTCGCGCATAATGGCCTGTTCCTCCGCACTGAGACGTCCGGGTTTGCGCAAAATCGCATCGGGAATCGCCATCTTGCCCACGTCATGCAGGAAGGCGCCGCGGGCGATTACGCGCACCCGGTCCTGCGGCATCTCCATCGCACGCGCAATCGCGATCGTGAAGGCGGTCACGCGCTTGGAGTGACCTTCCGTTTCGGCGTCCTTCAGGTCCAGCGCGTCGCCCAGCGCCTCCAGCGTGATGTCGTACGAGCGCTCCAGATCGGCGAGCGCTTTACGCAGCATCTCCGTGCGGGCGGAGACCAGCGACTCCAGGTTCGTCTGATAAGCCAGGTTCTCCAGTCGCAGGCGACGAGTCTCCAGGGCCCGGCGCACCATGGCCAGCAACTGCTCCCTCTCGAAAGGTTTGAGCAGGTAGTCATAGGCCCCGTTCCGGATGGCGGCAAGCGCCACGGAAATGTCATGGACCGCTGTCACCATCACCACCGGGATGTCCGGGTTGACCTCCTTCATCTTGGAGAGCAACGTCAAGCCATCCACGCCTTCCATGATCAAGTCGGAGAGCACAATGGAAATGTTTTCATTGGAACGCAGCACGGCTAGCGCATCGCGAGCGGACGCCACGGGACGGCACTCGAATCCAGCTTGGGACAGGATCGAGCACATTACATCGCGAACCGCCGTCTCGTCATCTACCACTAATATGCGCTGATCGGCCATAAGGACGAAGGGTACACACGCCCCACAGTTAACGCTGCGTCTGGTTCGATTGTATTGTCGCCAGGAGTCAGCAACACAGTATTATCCAAACAATTTACGCTTTAGTCGTCGGATTCGTTCCCCGAGCAACGTCGCAAGCCGTTTTGCCAAGTGCCGAAGCTAGCTCTTCTGTGCCCCTTCCTCTGCGCTTTCCAGTTCCTCCTCCTCCCCACGCTTCAGCGGGCGCAGCAGCGGGAACAAGATCACGTCGCGAATCGAGCGCGAGTCGGTCAGCAACATCGTCAGGCGATCGATGCCGACGCCTTCCCCGGCCGTAGGTGGCAATCCATACGACAGCGCGCGAATGTAGTCCTCATCCATCTGGTGAGCTTCTTCGTCGCCGCGGGCGCGTTCGCTGAGTTGCCCCTCGAAGCGCCGACGTTGCTCCTCGGGATCGTTCAACTCGCTGAAGGCGTTCCCAATCTCCAGGCCGCCGGCAAAGATTTCAAAGCGCTCCACCCAGTCGGCGTTCTCTTCCGGTTCCCGCTTGTTCTTCGAGAGCGGCGAAATCGCCAGCGGAAAATCGTAGATGAACGTTGGCTGGATGAGATGCGGCTCGGCAACGAACTCGAATATCTCGGCGATTGTCTTTCCATCCGGCGCGGTAGGATCGTACGGGATGTGCGGATTAGCCGCGTTAAAACGGTGCACCATGGCGCCGATTTGCTCTGAACTGGAGAAGTCGTTCATCTGTGGTTTGTCGCCGGCATTCTCCGGCCAGAACTTGATGATGGCTTCACGCATCGAAAGCCGCTGCACGTTGCCGAAGTCGACCTCGTGCCCGTTGAAGTGCGCGATGGTTGTGCCGTTAACGTCGCGGGCCACCTGCGCCAGCATCTCCGCGGTGAAGTCCATCATGTCGCGATAGTCCGCATAGGCCATGTAGAACTCCAGCATGGTGAACTCGGGGTTATGCTGCGTCGAAATACCCTCGTTGCGAAAGTTGCGGTTGATCTCGTAGACGCGGTCCATGCCGCCTACCACCAGCCGCTTCAGGTAGAGCTCGGGGGCAATGCGCAGGTAGAGATCGAGGTCCAGCGCGTTGTGATGCGTGACGAATGGCTTGGCCACGGCGCCGCCGGCGATGGGATGCATCATAGGCGTCTCGACTTCGACGAAGCCATGCGCGTCGAGGTAGCGTCGCATCGATTGCACTACCTTCGCACGGTTGGTGAAAACTTCACGTACTTCGGGGTTCATAATGAGATCGACATAGCGGCGGCGGTAGCGCGTTTCCACATCCTGCAGCCCATGCCACTTTTCCGGCAAGGGAAGCAGGTCCTTCACCAGAAAGGTGATTTCGTCGACGTGAACCGTCAGCTCGTTGGTGCGCGTGCGGAAGAGATAACCTTTCACTCCGATGTAGTCGCCGATGTCGAGTAGCTTGTAGAGCTGAAAGCCCTGCTCGCCAACTGAGTCGAGGCGGACGTAAATCTGCAGGCGCTTGCCGCCCTGCTGCAGATGAGCGAAGCCGGCCTTGCCTTGCACGCGAATGGACATCAGCCGTCCGGCGACGCTGACATTGACCCGCGGCGACTCCAGTTCCGGCGCGGTCTCGGCCGAAAATTCGTCGACGATTTGCGGGATTAGGTGCGTGGTCTCATAGCGATAGGGATATGCCGACTGCCCCAGCGCCTCGATCTGCTTCAGCTTGTCTTTGCGTAGCTCGTAGATTTTCTGATCAAGTGCCACAGTGGTTCCTGATGCCCTGCATCGTGCCGGGCGAAGGATGGGAAACCTTGATTATAGAGGGTGCAGGAGTAGCGCGATGGAGAACGCTTGGGACGCCCAGTATAATTTCATCGCGCCCTACAATCTAACCAGCGGAGTCTATCCATGCCTGCAATCGAGTACGCAGCCACTGCAATCCACTTCGAAGGTGTTACTCCGATTTTCACAGTGAAGAATGTCCACGCCAGTATTGACTATTACGTAGGTGTTCTCGGCTTCAAGGTTGACTGGGGTGGGGGCACCAGCTTCGCATCGGTTTCCCGTGGCGGTTGCCACATCATGCTATGTGAAGGCGACCAGGGCCATCCCGGCACTTGGGTTTGGATCGGCGTGGGAGACGCCGGAAAGGTTTTCGAAGAGTACAAAGCCAACGGCGCGAAGATCCGGCATCCGCCGACCAACTACGAATGGGCATACGAGATGCAGGTCGAGGATCCGGACGGCAACGTGCTTCGCCTCGGCTCGGATCCGAAAGAGGGCGAGCCCACCGGACTGTGGCTCGACATGCATGGCATGCATTGGGAGAAGTTACCCAACGGCGGATGGAAGCGGACAGCAGCGGGAGCTAGATAAATTACAGAGATCGCGCCAGTGCTTTGAATTCGCGTCACTCGTCGCCGGCAAAGGAGACGCCTTGACCGATCTGAATCCGCAGGCCAAGCAGATGGCCGACGAGTCGATGGTGCGCGGGCTGGATGCGCAGGCGCGCGCGATTTGGCCGCAGGAAATGCAGTTGGTTCGCCGCTATGCGCTGCCTGAGGAGCCGCGCATTCTCGACGCCGGCTGCGGCACCGGCGAAGGGTCGTCGCGGCTGGCGGAGCTTTTTCCCCGGGCACAGGTGCTGGGCGTGGACATCATCGACGATCACCTCGCGCTGGCGCGGTCGCGTTACGCGAAGCTGGCGCCCCGTCTAACGTTCGAGCACCAGAGCATCTTCGATCTCGAAGCGGCGGATGGCAGCTTCGATCTCACCGTATGCCGTCACGTAGTGCACTCCATTCCTCATGCCGATCGCGTGATTGCCGAGCTGGCGCGCGTTACCCGTCCGGGAGGCTACTTGCACCTGATTCCCGAGGACTATGGGATGCTGCACTTCCAGCGCGGTGCGCTCGATCCGCGCGACTTCTGGAATGTAGGGCCGGCCAGCTTCGGGGCCGCGATCGGGACCGACATGTTCATTGGGCGCAACGCTTTCAGTATTCTGGCGGCGATGCAAATGGACGCGATCACGGTGGACTATGTGGTGGTGGACACGCTGCGCGTGCCACGCGAGACTTTCGCGTCGATCATTGCGGCGTGGCGCGACGGTTATTGCGAGTCCATTGGCGAAATAACCCCGATTAGTGCGGAATCAGCCAAAGCGTACTTCGATCAGATGATCGCCAACATTCGCGATCCGCTGGGCTACGCGGTGTGGATGGTTCCGGTGGTGAGGGCGCAGAAGCCAGGCTAGGATGGCAGCTGAAACGGGACATCGTTGCCTGGGAGCGGCAAACCTGCTGCGGAAATTATCAGCTCTTCCGTCGATGGATTACTCACCATCGTGCGCAAGAGCTCGCCACTACAGAACCACCAGCCACAAAAAACCTGTTCTTCGCCGTAGCTGACTCGCAGCGGCCTCCAAATCACGCCGGCACGCGGCACTGCGAAGAAATTCTCATGAACTGGAAGCTGATTATGATTCAGGCCCGCAAGGCAGGAATCATCCAGTGTCACCGAAACACATCGCGTGTCGCTTCGCAGGCCGGTACGAAGCGCTTTAAGCGCGCTTTCCTTTGCGCTCCAGATCAGGGCTATCAAAGCGAAGCGGATCGGCACAGGTGCTTGCCGCATCAACGCCTGTTCTTCCGGGGTGAAATAGTCGGCGACGAACGCATCGCTGCGCGGCTCGACAACCTCTACGTCGCAGCCGAGCATTGCATCGGCTTCTCCGACTGCGCAAGCCGCTATCCCACCACGATGGCTGAGCGAGATGGAAACATCGCCGGGCGCCTCTTCGATAAGAACCTCCGGCGCTCCGGAGGCAGCCGGGCGTATTTGGATCGTCGCCAGAATTCCAGGATCGTGCGGTAGTTTCAGATAATCAGCAACCGCATGTTTCGCAGTCCATCGGCCCAGCCGCCAATCGGCTCGCCGTTTTGGAAATCGCAGACTGCTGAGATGCGACCTCTCCCACGCACCGAACCAGTCGTCCTCTGCCCTCACATTCGCCAGCGACTGTTCGTACCAATGTACTCTCATCAATCCGCCTGTAGAACGGGAACTGCCGTCTCCAGAAGGTCCGAGTCCACGACGATGCTCTTATCCGCTTGCGCCGCCTCTTCCTTGCCAATGCCACGCGCAATTGCGTCGATCAGATAGGGGCGAAGCTGTTGCGGGGGAATGATATTGTGCAGAGCTCCCACTTCCAGGGCGCGATGTACGCTGTGGATGCGATCGAATTCGGCCGCCAACTCCCCCAGCTTTTCGGAATGCACATGCTGGAAGAGTTGGTTCCATTCGGTGCGCAGCCGGTTCTTCTCCGCACCTTCGGCCTGCGCTATGGCTTTCGACAGCGCCTCCATTCGAGGGTCCTTGCGCGCTCTCGTGTCCACCTCGCCGGCAAAGACCACGGCGGCAGCCGGAGCACCTCCAATCACCGACGCGTAGGTTCCGTCCAGGGCTATGACTTCCATTTGCTCATTGAGAGCGCGCGAGAAGACGACATAAGCACCTCCGTGATAACGCGAGACCACGCAAAAAACCATCGGTCCCTTGAAGTTCACCACGGCCCGGCCAATCTCCGCGCCATATTCCAGTTGCAGGCGGCGCATGGATTCCGGCGAGCCGTCGAAGCCGGACAAATTGGCGAGAACGACAACCGGCCGGTTGTTGCTGGCCGAATTAATGGCCCGCGCCAGCTTCTTGGAGGAAAGCGGAAACAGCGTGCCGGCCGTCCAGTGGTCGGGGCCATCGGCGGGGACGAATCCGAAGCGCGGCACGGGTTTGGATTCGATACCCAGCAGACATACCGGATAGCCGCCGAGGTGGGCATCCCAAACCACGGCCGTTTCGGCTGATCGCATGCCTCGCCAACGCTCCAGCGGGGTATGGTCCTGATCCACAACTGCCATCATCACCCTGCGGATCTCGAACGACTTCTTGCGTCCGGCGTTGCTCTCGTCCGAGAAGATGTCGCCTATGCGCGCGAAACCTTCTTCGCTGCCATCTCCATGCGGATACATTTGCACATCGCGATTCAGTGGATCGGTGGTCGTAGCCCGCCGCGGGAATCGCTCGCCCGCCACAACGTAGGTGTGCTCGTAATGTTGCAGCAGGATCTGGCACGCCTCGTGAATGTCGCGGGCGAAGTATTGCGCCTGCCCATTGAATCCCATGATGCGATCGTAGCCACCGATACCCTGATTGTCTTCGGCTGACACGCTGCCGGAATAATCCAGAGCTCGTTTGCCGGTCAGCACCATCGCGCCCTTGGGCGTCATGATGAGGATTCCGCGGGTGTGCATCAGCATCGTCGCCTCGGCATTCCAGTAGGGCTGCGCGCCCACGTTGATGCCGTTTACGATCAGGTTGATTTCGCCTCCAGCCTGCGTGAACTCAATGATCCCGCGCAGGACGCGCGCGATCCAGTCCATGTTCTCGACGCCGCTGTTCATTGAGATCTTCGCGCCGGCCGACAACGTAAACCACTCCAATGGAACCTGCATGGATCGGGCCAGCTTCAAAGCAGCCAGAATTCGTGCGCATTCCGGCTCGGCCAGCGCGCCCAGGTCTTTGCTGGGATCGCCCAGAAGCACGACCCGTTTCATGCCTTCCGGATACTTGTCCGTAAAGTTGCGGATGGTACCGGCGATGATATTGGCGGTGTTCTCGCCATAGGGACGATGAACCGGAACCAGTCGTCCCTCGGCATCCAGATCAAGCTCAACGAATTCGCCGGGCGGGAAGTCAGCTCGCGCGTCGTTGGGCGAGGGAGTGAGCATCTTCGCGATCTCGTAGGGATAGAGCATCCCGCGTTGGCGCATCTTGACGACTTTCTGATCGTAAGCGGTCAGCGGCTTCATGGGCTGCAGCTTGCTGGCGGGCCGAAATGTGATGAGCATTCCGGCGTCACCCGGAGCCGAAATACGCATCACCATATCCCGCAGCTCTCCAGTTCGCGGATTGGGAATGCGAATACGAACCACCACTTGCTCCAAACCGAGGCCGTCCGCCAGAGGCGCCAGCCGGTGTACAATGTCGTTGACTTCCTCAGCCTTAAGGCTGAGCGTCGGCCACACGTAAAGAAAGATGCGATTCCAGTACAGGCGCTCGCGCGGCGTCCGCTTCATCTGAAATTGCCGTAGGGCGGCGATAGCCTCCATGAACATGCGCTCTAGATGGGGAAGCTGAACGATCCTCCGCCATTTATCCCGCACGGGTGTAAGATCGCGCACTTCCGCTACGGCAAACAGGCGTTCATCCTTCAGATTGTCGTTGGCGACGGCATGCAGCAGGTAAACACCCTCCGCCGACGGCAGACGCTTGATCTTGAAGTTCGTCAAACGCCAGAGGTGCAGGCGTTCGCCCATCATGGGATGAACTCCACGGAAGAGTTCCACCTCCTTGTAGCCGTCCGCGAAAGGCTCGTAGGTAAAGTGTTGCATGGCGCCCATGCCGGGATCGCCGGCAGCGCCTGCAACCGCTACCACTACGCGCCGAATGGCGCGGGGAAATCCAGCCAGATTGATGACGGATGCGACCTCGCCCTGCGTGGGCTCCGCTTCGGGTAGTGAATCCTGCTTCCAGGTGAAGAAATCGAGGATGACGTCCTCGTGCTTCGGCACCTCAACCAGAATAGGGAACAACGCGCGCATGGTTTCATCGAGGCGGGGATACTCCGCATACGCCATGAAAACATGGAGCCGCTTGTGATCCTCTTCGTATTCCGCGGTTGCGAAACAATGTCCATCAATGGATAAGGTGCGGAAGTTGGTCAGCCGGCGCATGTAGTAGCGCGAGGTCGTTACCTCCATCATGGTTTGCCGCAGAGCGGGCGACGCAGTCGGAAACCGTCCCGCCAGGAGGCTCGCAAGCGGCTGCGGGCAATCCACTAGAGCGCGCGTTCTTTGGTGCAGATCCGGAGCGTCGGGATGCGCCGCAAGATAGTCCAGGTGTTCTTCCATCGCCGCATAGATCTCTTTGCGTGCAAGCTCGAACGATGGCTGTTCGAAGCAGCGATAACGCAGTTCGCGGGCCAGATCGCTGACACTGGGAAACAGCTCGCGAGTGATTGAGACTATGCGATCGAGCAGCGTACGGAACGCCTCATCGGAGGATGCCAAATTAGTATTCCGTCCGGCCAGTCGGCGCTGCAGGACGCTCAGTATGGGCGCAATTTGCTGCTCCGCTTTCTGGTGCGACTTGTAAATCCATAGCAGGCACTCTTCAAGTTCAGGCGAGCGGTCGAGCGTGGTGATGCCGTAGTGGGCCAAAGCTCTCTTTAGCGCTTTGACAAAGTCCCGCGGCAGCCCTTCGCCATGAATGTCCAGCATGCGCAGATAGGAAAAAAGATAAGCCTCGGTGCTCGGCGACTCGCTGCCGATCTGTTGGCTCACCATTGGCTTCCTTCGGAACAGGGACCAAAGGTCAACGAAGATATTAAGAATGGCGTCTTCCTGACCACGGATCTCGTCGTCGCACTCCACTCCCGCCATCTGCTTCCATTCGGCAACCAGGCGAGACGTGTGCTCCGGGTTCACATCGAAGCCCAGCATTAACTGGCGAAGTTCATCCAGATTCTGCCGCCAACGCAATTCGGCGGTTTGCCCGGCGGCAAGCGCCGCGTCAAACGATACACGCTCAGTCGATTCGGTTGCAGCCTTGGCGGCATCAGGTTCGATCTGCAATAGAGGGTCGCCGGTGGATACCTGGACGTTGGGAATCGTCATTACCTGGCGAATCCTTCCTGGGAATGGCGCGACCACCTGGGTTTCCATCTTCATGGCTTCGAGCACGGCGAGACGGTCGCCGGTTGAAACCATATCGCCCGGCTTGACCGCAATCGAAACCACGACGGCTGGCGACGGCGCTCGCACCACTCCGCCGTCGTCGCGATCGATGCGGTGTGAGACCCCATCCATCTCCATGCGGAAGCTCGATCCCTGCTCCACCGACACCACATGAAAGCGTTGCCCGAAGACGGTCAGCCAACACTCCAAAGGCCCAATCGGCTCTACATGAGCGTCGATGCACGATCCATCCACCTCAATCCGGTACTGCCGCAGTCCCATGCGGTAGACCTTCATGGAGTATGCGTTATCGGAATAGCGCAGCTCGACGGTATGGCCTATCTCACTGCGAACCTGCGGCCTGCCGCGCAGCGCCGAGGCATAAAACTGAGAATGCTCCACCAGCAGCTCAGACTCATAGGATTTGATCGCGGCCAGGACAAGGGCAACGTCAAGGTGACGGCGGGAAATATGCTGACCCTTGGTGGCAAGGCGATCCATCCAGCCGATATCGACCTTGCCTGCCTGGACTTCGTCCCGGCCCAGTAAATCCAGCAAGAATGCGCGGTTGCTCACGCCGCCCTTGATGACCACGACGCTTTGATACAGCACTCGTTGCAGCCGCGAGAGCGCTTCTTTGCGGTTGTGGCCGAAGGCGATGATTTTGGCAATCATAGAATCGAACTCGGCAGGAATCGTGTCACCTTCCTCTACGCCGGTATCGATTCGTATGCCCGGCCCCGTCAACATACGGAAACGCTCAATTACGCCAGGGGAAGGCGCAAATCCATTATTGGCATCTTCGGCGTTCAGCCGGACTTCAATGGCATGACCAACGGTGGCAGGCGGATCGCCTTCCAGGCGTCCACCGCGTGCAACATGGATCTGCAGCTTGACCAGATCGAGGCCGGTCGTACACTCCGTGACCGGATGCTCGACCTGCAAGCGCGTGTTCATCTCCATGAAGACGAATCGCTGCTTCTCCGGCTCGTAGAGGAATTCGACCGTGCCCGCATTGTGGTACCCGGCCGCTTGGCTTAGACGAACCGCCGTCCGGCGCAACTCCTGATCCTGCTCTCGAGTAAGAGCCGGCGAAGGCGCCTCCTCCAGTATCTTCTGGTGACGGCGCTGGATGGTGCAGTCACGGACGCCGGCGGCCCAGGTTGTGCCGTAGTGATCGGCAATGATTTGGACCTCAATGTGGCGTGCGCCGGTTACTGCCTGCTCCAGAAAGACGGTTGGATCGCCGAATGCCTTGAACGCTTCGGCACGAGCGCTCGCGAACGCGGTTTCCAATTCGCCGGGAGCATGCACCCGTCGAATACCGTGACCTCCGCCCCCGGCGGTGGCCTTGATGAATACCGGGTAGCCAAGGCGCTCGGCCTGACGCCACGCCTCGCTCAGCGTCTCCACCGGTCCGCCGCTCCAGTCGGCAACCGGTGTCTGCGCCTGCTCGGCGAGACGCTTCGACGAGATCTTGTCACCCAGAAGCCGCATCACGTCGCCGTCCGGGCCAATGAAGACAATTCCCATTTCGCGGCAGAGATCGGCAAATTGCGCGTGCTCAGCCACGAAGCCCCATCCCACCCAAACCGCCTCCGCCTGGGCTTTCCTTAAGACACGCTCCAAGTGGGCATAGTCGACATAACAGCTCTTGAGGTGATTGGTATTAGGATCGGGGATTTGCGGCGCCCCGAGAGATACGGCCTCGTCCGCCTGGCGAACGAACATTGCGTGGCGATCAGGATCGGTGAACAGCGCGATGGTGCGTAGCGCGGTGCCGTACTCCTGATTGAACTCACGGGCCGCGTGGATGAAGCGCATCGCGGCTTCGCCACGGTTAACGATGGCGACTCGTTCAAATTGCTTTTGCATCACCCACCTTCAACTCGCCAGAACCCGCTGGTGATTATGAAATGACCGGCTGAGGGTACATTGCCTCCTGAAGCGCTTTCAGCGGCTCGGTATCTACGCTGGAGGGAACCTGCGCAGTGCGATAGCCGTCCAGCCGGAGATAGCGGTTTCCCTCTGCATCCACCACTTCTGCATCGAACGTTTCCTCGGCGGGATGTGGCGTGACCAATGCGTAGAAAGCGTGATGGTCAGTCATATCCGGAGTCCGCAACCACGAGACGTTCTGCACTTGCCATGGCAGGCCCATCCGGCTCTGCGCTACCATCTCCCACAGCCCGGCGGTCTGGAAACACAGCTCGATCAGCCTGGGACCAATGACCGTCGGCCCGTCCGATGCCTTGCATTCATCCGGCAAGTCCAGCATCAACTCGCCGACCATATGCTCGCCATCCCACCATGCTTTTTCCAGCACCTGGTACGCGGGCCCGTGGAAGTAAATACGATAGATATGCGCTGCGTCGACAATTGCCTCAGCCGTAAGGCGCGGCTTGGGCCCGGTGACTGCGTCTTGTGTTTGTTGACTCACTCGCACGCGCGCGGTGAAGTGCGTCGTTTCCTGTGGCTCAGTTTGACCTGCCAGTTTTCGACGGCCAAAGAGCCGGCAGTCTGCAATCAGCTTTTCGTCCTGCGCGTAGAGGGTGGCCTGAATCATGACAGTCCGGGGCTCGTTCTTGTAGAACTTAAACGGGGCCAGGAAATTAACTTCCTCGATGCTCTCGATGTACCAGCCGGGGTGCAGACACAAGGCCGCTTCCGCGAATGCCTCGATGCCCATGACGCCGGGCAGTACGGGAATGCCATCGATTTGATGGTCATAGAGGAACGGCTCCAGCTTGGGGTCCAGTGTGGTCTCCATCGTTAGGCCGCTGTAGATACCAAGTCCGGTGATTTTGCCGACCATGGGACCTTGGAACTCGCCTGACGCGCCCAATGCGGCGGTGTCCAGCCCGCCTGTGACGTCCCACTCATTCAGCAAACTGCCGAGGCGCTTTGCGATGAGGACTTCGCCGGTCCGGCCTCCTGCCGTGAGTTCGCGGCGGATCACTGGGATGGCGGCCTCAGGTGGCAGCATGTCGATGCCCGCCAGTTCCATCATCTTGGGAATGGAACCGCGGGTAGCCATTCCGATGCCACCCCACGCGGTCCAGTCAATTACGATGCCACGCGTCTGCGGCCGAGTCGTGCGGAAGCTGGATGTGTACTTGCACAGCAGATCGTTGGCGGCGCTGTAGTCGGTCTGGCCGCCGTTGCCGAAGCGACCAGCAACGGAGCTGAAGGCCACGGTTGCTCCCAGAGCCATGGCGCCGATGGCGTGCAGCAGGTTGAACCAGCCGTCGGCCTTCACGTCGAACACGAGATCGAATTCGCGCTGGTCCTTGTCCGGCAGGAAGTGACTGCGCTCCAGGCCGGCAGCGTGCAGCAATACGTCGATGTGACCGCTCTTCTGCCTGACCTGATCGATCACTTTGGCTACGCCGTTCGCGTCGGCGAGGTTGACACTGAAGTAGAGAGGCGTTCCGCCGGCGGCCCGCACGGCATTGATCGCGCTGAGAGCTGCATGCGCGCGCTCCAATGCGGCCAGTTCCTTTTCGACCAGTGCCGGAGTAGCCCGCTCGCCGCGCGCTTGCATACGTGCAAACAGATCGCGCTTGAGGTTGTCTTTGTCGCTGACAAATCGTGCGAGATCAGGATTGTTGGCATCGGGCTCGGGTACCAGATCGAGCAGGTAAAAAGTGCCGCCCGAAGCCGCCGCCAAGTCGGCGGTGATGGCCGAGACAATGCTTCCTGCGGCCCCCGTGATCACAAAGACGCTGTTTTGATTGAGTGCAAGACCAGGCCGGCCATCGTCTGCTGTCTGTTCCTGCAGACCGACGGTCCAGCGCAGTCCGTTCTTGTAGCCGATTTCGACTGCGCCGTTGTCGCGCAGCGTCTCCCCGATCAGGATGGCCGCGATCTCCAAAGCATCGCGATCTGCCGCAAAATCGACAGCTTTGACCAGGGCGTCGGGACGCTCGCGCTTGTAGGCCTTGGTGAATCCCACCACTGCGCCGCCCATGGGAGTGACCGCCCCCGCTTTGTCGTAGCCGTGCTGACCGCCAAGGCGGGTTGCAGAGACCAGGAACATGCCGGAAGCGGCAACCTGATCGTATAGTTTGCGCATAGTGAGATAGAGCGACTTTACACGCACACGCAAGGACTCCTGCCACTGCGCAGCATTCATGGCAGAAAGTGGCCCTTCGTTGTCGAGCGCAGGCAGCCAATAGATGCCCTGCACTGCACCAGAGGCCAGCCAACTGTCTATCGTACGCTGCAGAGTGTCTGCATCCGGCGCGCCGGTGATGGACAGAACCTCGACCTCTTTCTCGCGGAGTTGCCTAGTCAGCGATGCTGCTACTCCTCCGGAGTCGGACATGATCACCACGCGGCTTCCGCGACCGAGCGTCACTCCCGTTGACTTGCACAAGGTGAGCGGCGGCCGGAGGGTGGGCAAAGGTATGCGGCGGGGAATGCTATTCGCCGCGTCGAAGCTGAGGAGCAACGGCGGGGGAGTTCCAGTCGCCGCGGGGACGGCCGGGTTCGCGTTCGCGCCTTTTGCTTCCACTGCCTTGGCGCCGGCAGCCCCCTTCTGCGCAAACTTGATGACGTGCGCAAGAGTGGGGAAGTCGCGCAGCTTCAGGTTCTCATCGCGCGGTATGTTGTATGCCGCGCGCACCGAGGCAAACATCTCCGCCTGTTTCACGGTGTCGATTCCGAGATCGGCTTCGAGGTCGAGATCGAGATCCAGCATCTCCTTGGGATAGCCAGTCTTCTCGGCAACAATGTCCAAGACCCGTTCCTGGATTGCCTGGTCCGTCGCGGCCGTGCTGATCGCTGGAGGCGCCGCGGGTATTGGCGCTGGAATAGATGCAGGCGAAGACGCAGTCTTCTGTTCCTTCGCGATCGGAAGCTGCTGGGTTGCAATTGCCGGCTGCTGGGCTTTCTCAGCCAGGTCAGGCCGCATCTCGTAAACGAAGCGAATCACATGGCCGATGGTCGGGTAGTCGCGCAGTTTGCGATTCTCGTCACGTGGGATGTTGTAGGCCTCGCGAATCGCGGCGAACATCTCGGCCTGCTTGACCGTGTCGACGCCAAGATCGGCTTCCAGATCGAGATCGAGGTCGAGCATGTCACTAGGATAGCCAGTCTTCTCCACGACCAGCGCCAGGACACGATCCTTCACCGAATTGTCCGTTGCGGCGACAGCAACCTGGAGTGGAGCAACGGCGACGGCTGCAGTATTCGCAGCGGCAGCGGGTGCTGCCACCTTCACTGGAGCCGCTGGTACGACCGGTGCAGCCGGCTTCTCGGCCTTCGCCGCCGACGCAGTTCCGGCTGCCAGGTCGGGCCGCTTCTCATACACGAAGCGGATCACATGGGCCAGAGTGGGATAATCGCGCAGCTTGACGTTTTCGTCGCGCGGGATGTTGTAGGTCGCGCGGATGGCCGCGAACAACTCTGCCTGCTTGACGGTGTCGACGCCAAGATCAGCTTCCAAGTCGAGTTCCAAGTCCAGCATCTCTTCCGGATAGCCAGTCTTCTCGACCACTAACGCAAGGATGCGCTCCTTGACGGAGCCGGTATTCGCTGCGTTCTCAGGTGACGCAGGAGGAACGGACGCAGCAACCGTTGCGGACGCAACCGGTGTTACCACCTTGGCTGAAGCTGCAGGCTGCTCCGTCTTGGCCGCGGACGGAGTTCCGGCTACCAGGTCGGGCCGCTTCTCGTATACGAAGCGGATCACATGAGCCAGTGTGGGGTAATCACGCAGCTTGAGGTTCTCGTCGCGCGGGATGTTGTAGGTCCCGCGGATGGCTGCGAACAACTCCGCCTGTTTAACGGTGTCGACGCCGAGGTCGGCTTCCAGATCGAGGTCGAGATCGAGCATTTCTTCCGGATAACCGGTCTTCTCGACCACTAACGCCAGAATGCGCTCCTTCACCGAGCCGTCCGGCGTTGTAGCCGCGACTGGCGCTGGAACAGCAGCAACGCTTCCGATCGCTGCATTCGCGATCGAAGCGCTGGCAACGGGTATTTCTGCCGCCTTCAGCGTGGCGACTTGCTCCGTCTTGGGCGCGGATGGAGTTCCGCCAGCCAGGTCGGGCCGCTTCTCGTAGACAAAGCGAATCACATGTGC
>Ga0302325_10004927_pt1 | contig 30713 bp, 24 predicted proteins | sample Palsa_T0_2_FD_201948 | JGI IMG/M metagenome (GOLD analysis project Ga0302325, IMG submission 201948) | Peat permafrost microbial communities from Stordalen Mire near Abisko, Sweden - Palsa_T0_2 | ecosystem: Environmental > Terrestrial > Soil > Palsa > Peat permafrost | place: Sweden: Abisko... | reverse complement strand
AAGAGCGTGCAGCCCGAGGTGTTCCTTGTCGCCCGTCCCGAGCTCGACTACGAGCAGATCGCTGCCTATCTGCGCGAGGTCGGCGGGCAGAGCTGGCTGGAGCGGCTGGATCGCGGCGAGCTGGACAGCGACGCGGAGAACCTGGCGGAGTTCGCCGGCAAGATCTGCTACCGCGCGTGGGAGCCGGGGCTGAACCCGAATGTCCGGCGGGTGCGGACCGATCACCAGAAGTACCTGGAGAACATCCTGTCCAGCGCGCACGGGTCGGTGCTCGAGCACGCGAGCTTCAGCTTCGTGCTGCACAACGTCAGCCGGGTCTGCACGCACGAGCTTGTCCGGCACCGGCCGGGGACCGCGGTGTCGCAGGAGTCGCTGCGGTTCGTGCGGCTCGCCGACATCCCGTTCTGGTTCCCGGAGTGGGCGCGCGGCGACGCCGAGCTGATGAAGCGCTCGACGGCGCTGCTGGAGCAGATGGAGGAGTTCCAGCGCTGGATGGCCGGTCACTTCGGCCTCGACGACGAGGGCGTGCCGTTCGGGGAGAAGAAGCACAAGACCTCGTTCATGCGCCGGTTCGCGCCGGACGGGGTAGCGACCGGCCTGCTCTTGACGGCGAACATCCGGACCCTGCGGCACACTATCGAGGCGCGCACCGACGCTGGCGCGGAGGAGGAGATCCGGCTCGTCTTCGGGAAGATCGGCGAGCTGATGCTGGCGGAGGCCCCGGCGTTGTTCGGCGATTACGAGGTGCGCGACGGTGCCTGGATTCCGCGCTGGCGCAAGGTGTGAGAAGCGTGCCGGAGGAAGGGTGCCAGCGGACGGCGTGAGTGGAGCGTGCCAGCGGACGGTGCCAGCGGAAGGTGTGAGAGGTTAGGCACATGCCTCTCGTCGAATCTGACGGCGGCGGCGGGTGGCGCGGCTACCTGGCCTTGCCCGCCGGCGCCAGCCAGGACCCGCAGGACACGGTGCCCGGCGGGCGCTGGCCGGGCGTCGTGGTGATCCACGAGGCTTTCGGGCTCAACGACGACATCCGGCGCAAGGCAGACATGTTCGCCGCCCGCGGCTACCTGGCGCTGGCCCCCGACCTCTATGACGGCAAGCCGTGGATCCGGTGCGTTCGCGGCGCCATCCGCCAGCTCCGCGCCCAGTCCGGCCCCGCGTTCACCGCGCTGGAGGGTGCGCGCGACTTCCTGGCCGCGCGCTTGGACTGCACGGGGAAGACCGGCGTCATCGGGTTCTGCCTGGGCGGCGGCTTCGCGCTGCTCTGCGCGCCCCGGGACGGCTTCGCCGTCGCGTCGGTCAACTACGGCGAGGTGCCCAAGGACGCGGAACGCGCGCTCGCGGGCAGCTGCCCGCTGGTCGGCAGCTACGGCGGCCGGGACATGATGGGCACCGCTCCTCCCGAGCGGCTGCAGCGCGCCCTCACCGTCCTTGAGGTGCCGCACGATGTCAAGGTGTACCCCGGAGTCGGCCATCGTTTCCTGACCGAGAGCTCCGGTGCGGCGGCAGTGCTCTCCAGGATCGCCCGGATGCCCTACGTGGAATCCGACGCGGCGGACGCGTGGCGGCGCATCTTCGCGTTCTTCGCCGAGTACATGGCCGCCTGACAGCGGGAACTCAGGCCGCCTGACGGCAGGGCCTCGGGCCGTCGCCGCGCAGGCTCAGGCTGTGGCCGCGCCGATCGGGTCATGATGGACGTGCTCGCGGGCAACCCGCCCGGCCAGCACCCGCAGCGTCTCGGTGACCATCGCGGCCGGGCCGCTGATGAACACCTCACGCCCCTCGGGCGCGGCGTCCTGGCGCACCACGTCGGGCAGCGTCCCAGCGCGGCCCGCCCAGTCCGGGTCGCCCGACACCACGGGGATGATCTTTAGCGCCGGATACCAGGCTTCCAGCAGCGCCAGGTCCCGCATGTCGTACAGGCCTGCAGCGGTGCGCGCGCCGACGTACAGGGTGATCACCGGACGCCAGGACTGCACGGCGCCTGCGACGCCTTCGATGATCGCCTTGATCGGGGCAAGGCCGGTGCCCCCGGCGACGCACAGCAGGTCGCGCTCGCAGTCGTTCGCGACCGTCATCTCGCCCCGCGCCGAGCCGAGCAGGATCGTGTCGCCGGCCCGCAGGTAATGCACAAGCGCGGTACTGACCAGCCCGCCCGGAAGCGCGCGGACGTGCAGGTCCAGCGACCCGCTGGCCCGGGGCGCGTTCGCGATCGAGAAATTGCGCCAGAGCCGGGGCCACCGCGCGACCTGCACGGCCACGTACTGGCCCGGCAGGTGGCTCAGCGGCTGATCCGGCTGGATCGTCAGCACCGCGAGGTCAGGGCCACGCTGGTCGTGCCGCACGACCTCACCGATCCACCACGGCGGCCCGCTCTCGGCGTCCGCCGCCGCGGCCGCCTGCATGGTCTGGGCCACGGCGCTCAGCGCGGCGTCCCACGCCGCCTGGGTATCGGCGGTCCAGTCGGCCGGGCTGAGGAGCCGCACGGCGGCGAGGAGCGCAGCGAAGAAGCCGTCGTAGTGCTTGTCCCGGACGCCGAACTTACGGTGGTCCCGGCCTAGCTGCCCGGCCCGCGAGGCAAGCGCGCCGGGATCATCCACGACCTGGACCATCCCGGCCAGGGCGGCGAAAACCTGCCCCCGCTGCGCAGTCATCCCGAGCGGGAACATCGCCCGGACCTCGGGATGCGCCGCGAAGAGCCGCGCGTAGAAGTGCTCCATCACCTCGTCTGACCGCGCCTCGATGGCCGCGAAGGATTCCTTTACCAGCCGGGCGTGGAACTCCGAAATGGGGATCGCTGAATCAGCGTTTCCCAGGCCAGCGGCGGCCAGGCATTCGGGCTCGAGGTATTCGGGCTGCGGCAACCGCTTCGCCGGGCCGTAGGCTCCTTCCGCGCCGGGAGCTGATTGCGGTGCGACGCACGGTGTCTCCGCAGCGGCGGCGCGCGGGCCGCCGGGCCCAGGATGCCTGCTGAAAGCAGGCCAAAGCGGCTGGCCTGCGAATATCTCTCGCGAATTGCCATCGGGGGAGCCACTGTCGAGCGCGATCGCCACGACGTGAGTCTCGCAGCAGCACTTGTCTGGTTCAAGCCATCCGGGCCAGTAGTAACGGGAAACACGCTACGTGATTGAATGGCGTTCGGCGCGGCAGGCGAAGGCGCCTGACCTTTATGGGCGCCTTGCGGCTATGGCGACATTAACGGCAGCGACGCCTTTCCTGGTGACTGAATGGTCAGCTCACCGCCGCCTTTCGGCCGGCCACGCCGGGGCTCACCCGCCGCCGCACCGCACGCCCTCGGTGCCGACGGCAAAGCGCCCGACAACCCGTCCAGTCGGGACGGCCTAGGATGAGCCGGTGACAGCAGCCGGATACCTTCGCTTCCCGCATCTGCACGGCGATCTGCTGACCTTCGCGGCCGAGGACGACATCTGGCTCGCTCCGGTCACGGGCGGCCGGGCCTGGCGCGTCTCGGCGGACCAGGCACAGGCGACCCACCCCCGTTTTTCCAGGGACGGCACGATGATCGCCTGGACCAGCAGGCGGGATGGCCCGCCCGAGATCTACCTCGCGGGAGTGGACGGCGGAGATGCGCGCCGGCTCAGCTTCTGGGCCGACTCGCAGACCCGGGTATGCGGCTGGACCCCTGACGGGCACATCCTCGCGGTCACCGCGTCCGGCCAGCCTTTCAGCCAGTTCACCTGGGCATACGCTGTCCCGCCCGACGCAGGCGCGGCGACGGACGGGCTGACGCCGGCTGCCGCGGCGGCCCGTCCGGCAGCTGGGTGGCCCACGGCTACGCGCGGCGCCGGCGGGGCCACAACCGGCGGGGCCACAACCGGCGGGGCCACAACCGGCGGGGCCACAACCGGCGGGGCCACAGCCGGCGGGGCCACAGCCGGCGGGGCCACAGCCGGCGGGGCCACAGCCGGCGGGGCCACAGCCGGCGGGGCCGCAGGGGCCGGCGGCGGCGCGCTTGGCCCGGCCGGTACCCGCCGCCTACCCTTCGGGCCGGTCGGCGACCTGGCCATGGAGCCGGGCGCCGTCGCGCTGCTCACCGGAACCAGCGCACGCGACCCGGCGGCCTGGAAGCGCTACCGTGGCGGAACCGCGGGACGGCTGTGGCTGGCGGGCGCGGCCGGCGACGGAACGTCGGCCGGCCCGTTCGCCAGGCTCCTCAGCCACATGGACGGCCAGTTCGCCAATCCCATGCTGGTCGGCGGCAGGCTGGCGTTCCTGTCCGACCATGAGGGAACCGGCAATCTGTACTCATGCGCGCTGGACGGCGGTGACCTGAGGCGGCATTCAGACCATGACGGTTTCTACGCCCGCAACGCGAGCACCGACGGCAGCCGGGTCGTCTATCACTGCGCGGGCGACATCTGGCTGCTGGAGTCCCTCGACGCGGGACTGCCCCGGCCACTGGAGATCAGCCTGAACTCGCCTGCCGCCCGGCGAGCGCCACGGCTGATCTCAGCGGATGATCATCTCGGCGAGCTGAGTTGCGACCGCACCGGGCGAGGCAGTGCCATCGAGGTACGCGGCACCGTGCACTGGATGACGCACCGCGACGGCCCGGCGCGGGCGCTGTCCGTCGTGCCCGGCGTCCGGGCCAGGCTGCCGCAGGTGCTCGGCACGACAGGCCAGGTGATCTGGGTGACCGACGCCGAGGGCGCGGACGCGCTCGAGATCGCGCCCGCCGACGGGCAGGCCGCGGCGGCCGCGCCCCGCCGGATCGCGGTCGGTTCCATCGGCTGGGTGAGCAGCCTGGCGGCAGCCCCGGATGGCAGCGCCGTCGCGGTGGCCGCGCGCGATGGGCGGCTGCACGTCGTCGAAGTCGCCTCCGGCACGGTCACCGAGCTGGCCGCATCCGACAACGGCGAGGTCACCGGGCTGGCCTGGTCGACCGACTCGGCCTGGCTTGCATGGTCCCATCCCGGGCCGTCGCCACTGCGCCGGCTGCGGATGGCGCGGCCGGCCAGCCAGGTCGTCGCGGACGTCACCGACGGGCGGTTCGTCGACACCGATCCGGTCTTCACGACGGACGGTCTCTACCTGGCTTTCCTTTCCCGGCGGAGCTTCGACCCGGTCTACGACGCGCACTTCTTCGACCTGTCGTTCCCGTACGGCTGCCGGCCCTATCTGGTACCGCTCGCGGCGGCGGCGCCGTCTCCCTTCGGTCCGCTCCCCGATGGCCGGCCGCCCGGCGGCGGCCAGTCCAAGGATGACGCTGACAGCTCTGAGGACGACGCTGACAGCTCTGAGGACGACGCAGGCAGCGATGAGACAGGCAGCAGCGCCGGTGGCGGCGGCCGCAGCCCGGACGGTGGCAAGCTGACGCCGGCTGAGGTCGATACCGGGCAGCTCCCGAGCCGGGTCGTGCAGCTGCCGGTACCCGAGGCGCGCTACCGCTCGCTGCGCGCGGTCAAGGGCGGCCTCGCCTGGCTCAGGGAGCCGGTCACGGGGAACCTGGGCGAAGGCGGTGCGAGCCCGGGTGACGCCGACCCGCGAGCGGCACTGGAGCGCTTCGACATCCTGCAGCAGCGCTGCACCCAGCTGGCCGAGGAGGTCGACTGGTTCGAGGTGAGCGGAGACGGCAGCCGCCTGGTGGTCGGCGACCAGGGGCACGTCAGGGTGGTGCCCGCAGACCGCAAGCCGGATTCCGACAACCCGGCTGACCAGATCTCGGTGGACCTGTCGCGTGCCAGGTACCTGGCCGATCCGGCGGCGCTCTGGCACGCCGCGTACGACGAGGTCGGCCGCTTCGTCCGGCACGATTTCTGGGTGCCGGATCTTGCCGAGGTCGACTGGGATGCGGTCCTCGCTGCGTACCGCCCGCTGCTCGACCGGATCGCCGGGCCGCACGACTTCGCTGACCTGCTGTGGGAGGTTCTCGGCGAGCTCGGTACGTCGCATGCGTACGTTGTCCCGGCCGCAGCAGGGGCCAAGAGCCGCCGCCGGGCGTCGGTGGGCCTGCTCGGCGCTGACCTTGAGCTGGCCGACGATGGCGGCTGGCGGATCGCCCGGGTCATCCCGGGTGAGTCCTCCGATCCCCGGGCGCGCTCGCCGCTGGCCGCGCCTGGCGCTGGCGTCGGACCGGGGGACGCGCTGCTCGCCGTGGACGGGCAGCGAGTCGGCGCGGCCGGGCCCGGCCCGCTGCTGGCCGGCGCCGCCGGGAAGCCGGTCGAGCTGACCATCGGCCCGGCCGGCGGCGGCGAGCCCCGCCGCGTGGTTGCGGTCACCCTCAAGGACGACCGGCGGCTCCGCTACCAGGACTGGGTGGCGTCCAGGCGGCAGCGGGTCCGTGAGCTGGGCGACAGCCGGATCGGCTACCTGCACGTGCCGGACATGGTGAGCGAGGGCTGGGCCGACTTCCATCGTGACCTGCGCAGCGAGATGGTCCGCGACGCGCTGATCATCGATGTCCGCGGCAACCGCGGCGGGCATACCTCACAGCTCGTCGTGGAGAAACTAGCCCGCCGCGTGATCGGCTGGGACGCGCCCCGCGGGCTTCAGCCAGCCACCTATCCAGCGGACGCCCCGCGCGGGCCCGTGGTCGCGCTCACCGACGAGTTCGCCGGGTCGGACGGCGACATCGTCACCGCTGCGATCAAAATCCTGCGCCTCGGGCCGGTCGTCGGAACGCGCACCTGGGGCGGCGTGATCGGGATCGATGTGCCCTCTCACGAGCTGGCCGACGGCACCGGGATCACCGTGCCCCGCTACGCGACCTGGCTGGAAGGCTACGGCTGGGGGCTGGAGAATTACGGCGTCGACCCCGATGTGGAAGTCGTCCCGTCGCCGGACGACGCGGCAGCCGGGCTGGACCACCAGCTGGAGACCGCGGTCCGGCTGGCGCTGGAGGGACTGGCGGCCAGCCCGGCGGCCACCGCGCCTGACACCTCCGGCCGGCCCTCCCGGCGGCGTCCCGCCCTGCCCCCCAGGGCCGCCGCCGGCCCGGAATTTGTAAAGGACACTTGACCTCACCGAAGTGTTAAGTCACCTTAACATTATGCGGAACAGGGTCCGGGAACAGCGCACCATGACGAGCATCAGGACCCCCCGCCTGCGGATGCCGCTGCTACTGCTAACAAATGGTGCCGCCTTTGCCGCCGCCGACGCCACCGGCGGCAAAGGCGGCGCCGCGGTCGCGGCAGGCACGGGCCTTGCGGGCTCCGGGGCGCAGATTTAAACTGTCGGTGGATTTCCTGCCAATGTGAGTGGCACAGAGAAGGAATCAGAATGAACTACATAGTCGGCTCGCACCATGTAACTCTTTCCGTCAGCGGCGCCCAGGAAGACGTGGATTTCCATACGAAAATCCTCGGCTTGCGCTTCATCAAGCGCACGGTCCTCTTTGACGGAAGCGTTCCTGTTTACCATCTCTATTATGCCAACGCTCATGGTGATCCCTCGTCCGTCATCACGACCTTCCCGTGGGCGCAGCTAGGGATTTACGGCAAGCGGGGCACCAATCAGGCACGCGAGGTTCTGCTGTCGGTTCCTTCTGCCTCGCTCGACTACTGGCAGAAGCGTCTGACCGAGCACGGCGTGGAAACGGCTAACGTCGAGACCTTCGGCAGGCGGCGTATCGCGTTCCGGCATCCATCCGGGGTCGAGTACCTGTTCGTCGGAAACGACGGTGATCCTCGTGAGGGCTTCACCGGAAACGGCGTCCCGCAGGAATACGCCATCCACGGAATCCACGGGATCGGCATCCACGCATCTAGTCCCGAGAGGATGGTTGAATTCGCCGAGGAGAGTTTCTTCTCGCAGAAGAACATCGGCGAGGAAGGCGACCGCGCCGCATTCCAGGTGGGAAACGAAAAATTCGGTAACTGGATCGAGCTGACCGGGAACCGCACGGACGATCAGGGAACCTGGCGTTACGGGGCGGGAACCTATCATCACTTCGCGTGGAACGCCGATACGCTGGAGAACCAGGACTCAGTCAAGTTCGACATCGAGGGCTCTGGGTACACCGACATCTCAGAGCTCAAGGATCGCAAGTACTTCAAGTCTGTCTATGTGCGCACGCCCGGCGGCGCTCTGTTCGAGCTTGCTGTTACCCACGAGGACGGCGGCTGGGACTGCGACGAGTCGCCGCACGAGCTTGGCATGCGATTCCAGCTCCCCGACCAGTTCGAACACCGCCGCGACGAGATCCTCTCCATGCTGGACCCGATCGAGGGATGATGCCAGCCGCGCCACTGGCCGGAGACGGTTCTGCTCCCGTCGGTGCCAGCAGCGGCTCGTGGACGGAGCGACATGGGTCATGACAATCCGCATCTGCGGCACCCCCTGGAACCATGGGGAGCCGAGGCCGCGGATGCCCGGATTGCCGTCCTTGCGGTGCACGGGCGCGACCAGGATCCGGGCTTCATGAAGGACCTCTCGGTGCGGCTCGCCTGTCCGTCCGCCCGGTTCTACGGCGCACGCGCGGACGACAGAAGCTGGTACCCGCGGCCCTTCATGGAGCCCATCTCCGAAAACCAGCCGCGCCTGGACGACGCGATGGTCGCGATCGCGGCGGCGATCGCGACGATCGGTAACGCTGGCTTCGAGCCAGGCAGGATCGTACTCTGGGGATTCTCCCAGGGCGCCTGCCTGCTCTCGCATTTCATCGCGATACACCAGCCGCGGATCGGCGGCGCGATCTTGTTCACAGGCGGCTACATCGGTCCTGATCCCCTCGACGTTCCCCGCGGAGCGCCGCTGGCGGGAGTGCCCGTCGTCGTGCGCAGCGTCGAGAACGACCCCTGGGTGCCGCGCGGCAGAGTTGAGGCCACTGCCGACTTGCTGCGATCTTCCGGCGCGCTGGTGGACGCGGAGATCGCACCAGGCACCGAGCACATAGTGACCGAGGAAGCGACCGATGCGGGCGGAAAACTACTCAGCCACCTGGTTGCCCTGGGAGCCGATCTCCCTACGCCCTCATGAGAAACCCAGTACATGCGGATCTGGCCCGGCGCCCGCCCTGCTCATGGCCGCTACAGCGGCGACTGGTAACTGCCGATCCAGTGAATCTTCAGCCAGATCATGGCCGTCGCCCACGCTCCGCTTACCTCGAGCACGCCGACGACGACGAGCATCGCGCCGCCGATGGCGGTGATCAGCCTGGCATGCCGCCGGGCGAAGCCGAAGATGCGCATTCCCCGCTGAACGGCGAACGCGACGATGAGGAACGGGATACCGATGCCGAGCCCGTAGACGAACGCGAGAAACGCGCCACGGGTCGCGGTCCCTGAGGTCGCCGACAGCGATAGCACGACCCCTAGCGTCGGCCCCACGCACGGCGTCCATGTCACGCCGAACATGACGCCAAGCAGCGGTGCGCCAGCCAGGCCGGCCCGCGGCCGCCACGAGGGGCGGGCTATCCGCCCGGTCAGCGTGAACCGGTCCAAGACGCCAGCGAACATGAGGCCAAGCAGGATTGTCACGCCGCCGAGAATCCGGGTCACTATCTGCTCGTGCGAGAGGAGCCGTTCGCCAATACCGCCGAGCAGCACTCCCTCGCTGGCAAACAGGGCCGAGAAGCCGAGCACGAACAACCCTGCGCCCGCGACGGTCCGGCCCCGGCCAGGCACCTGGACGGCCGCCGCCCTGGTAGCCGTCGCGACAGCGCCGGCAGCTGCCGGACCGCCCAGCTCCGCGTCACCCGCCGCAGCGCCGCCCACCGCTGCGGCTGATGCCGCCTGCCCTCTGGCCCGGGTCGCATCGGTGCCCGACATCCCGGTGATGTAGGACAGGTAGCCCGGCACAAGCGGCAGGCAGCAAGGCGAGAGGAACGTGACAGCACCGGCCGCAAGGGCAACCGGAACCGCGACAATCAGCGGCCCGGATGCCACCAGGTTGCCGACCCCGCCGAGCATCTGTGTCTCCTTACGACGCTGACCCGGCACCAACCTATCCGGCCCGGCCTGACGGCCGCTTCGCGGTCATGGCCTAAGGCCCGCGCGGCCCGGCAGCCCGCGGCCCGGCAGCCCGGCAGCCCGGCAGCCCGGCAGCCCGGCGGCCCGGCGGCCCGGCGTTGATCCGGCGCCGGCCTGCCGCGAGGATGGCCGTCATGCGAACCACGCCCCCGTTCCGGGCTGATCACGTCACGTCGACGGCAGAATCCGGCTGGATCACACGATCTTCGCCGAGGACTTCCGCTACCTGAAGTCGGTCGCGACCACGGCAACGCCCAAATTGACCATCCCGTCGCCGAACATGGCGGTGACCACGCACATGTGGCGGGGGAACTTCCGTTCCTCATGGGCTGCGGAAGGCGGCTACGACTTCGTCGCCGAGGCACTGACCCGGCCAGGGCCGGGGGTCAGCTCAGGTCCGCCAGCGCGGCCTCGACAGCGCGGTGGAACGTCGGGTAGGCGTAGATCATCTCGCGCAGCCGCCGGGTAGGCACGGCGGCGTGCACGGCCAGGGTGAGCATGCTGAGCACCTCGCCGCCGTCCGGCCCGACCGAGGTCGCGCCGACCAGGACGCCGCGCCCGGCGTCCTCGACCAGCTTGATGAACCCGTCGTTGCCCGCTTTGTGTATCCAGCCGCGGGCCGCGCTGGGGATCTGGGTCATGCCCACCCGGACGGCGATGCCCTGCCCCCTGGCCTGGGCCTCGGTCAGCCCGACCGAGCCGACCTCCGGGTCGGTGAAGGTGACTCTCGGCACCGCGTGGTACTCGGCCGGGTGATGCTCCTGCCCGAGGATGTCGGCGACGATGATGCCCGCGTGATACATCGACATGTGCGTGAACGCGCCCTTGCCGACGACGTCGCCCAGCGCCCACACGCCGGGCGCGGCGCGCATGCGCTCGTCGACGGGAACCGCGTGCGCCTCCTCGTCGATGCCGGCTGCCGCGGTCCCGAGCGAGGCGAGATCGGCGCGGCGGCCGGTCGCCACCAGCAGGCGCCGCGCGGTGATCTCGGCGCCGCCCGCCAGGCTCACCGTGAAGTCCGTGCCGTCGTGGCGGATCCGCTCCGCCCGCCCCCCGGTGAACGTGATGATGCCGTCGCGGCTGAACACCTCGGCGAGCAGCGTGCCAGCCTCCGGCTCCTCGGCGGACAGCAGCCGGCCAAGTGCCTCCACGATGGTGACCCGGGATCCGAAGCGGGCGAAGACCTGCGCCAGCTCGGCGCCGATCGCGCCGCCGCCCAGCACGATGAGGGATTCCGGTACCGCCTCGGCCTCGATGGCCTCGTGGTTGGTCCAGTAGGGAGTGCCGGCCAGCCCGGGGATGGGAGGGATGGCCGGAGCGGTGCCGGTCCCGATGACGATCCCGCGCCGCGCGCGCAGCACATCGCCGCCGACGGTGACCTCGCCGGGCGCCGTGATCCGGCCATGGCCCCGGAACAGCTGGCCGCCCTTGCCGGTGAACCGGTCAGCCGCGACCGTGTCGTCCCAGTTGTCGGTCGCCTCCGCCCTGATCCGGTGCGCCACCGGCGCCCAGTCAGGCGTGACGACGGAGCTGCCCGCCATGCCGGGAATGCGGCGGCCCTCCGCCAGCAGGTCGGCCGCGCGGATCATCATCTTGGACGGGATGCACCCCCAGTACGGGCACTCTCCGCCGACTAGCCTCGCCTCCACGCCCGCCACGGCGAGTCCCGCCTCGGCCAGCCGGCCAGCCGTTTCCTCGCCGCCCGGGCCAAGCCCGATGACCACCACGTCGACCTCATGCACGCTCAATTCGACCTCCTGGTGGTTTTGACTGGTACCTGCGGGCATGAATTGTCCGGTACGCGAGGGCATGAAACGTGGAATTACGGCACGGGCGAGCCGGTTGGGAGTCAGAGGGGCCGGCGTCATCGACCGAAGCGGACGGGGAGCTCACATGACGGAAACCCGTGCCTGGGCGCAGCGATCGCCCGCACAGCCGCTCTCCGAGCGCGACGCCGAGGAGCACGTGCACGGCATCTGCTTCAAGACGGGACCGCCCGGCCTGGTCGGCGTGGAGCTTGAATGGCTGGTCCGCGACGACAATGACCCGGCCGCGCCGGTGGACCCCCGGCGGGTCACCGCCGCGCTGGCCGGCCTGGACGCCGCCGGCGCGCTGCCCGCCGGCGGACGGCTGACCCGCGAACCCGGCGGCCAGGTGGAGATCAGTTCCGCTCCCGCCGCCGGGATCGGAAACTGCGTCACGGTGGCCGGCCGCGACCTCGCCGCGGTGCGGCGCGCTATCGCGCCAGCCGGGCTGAGCCTGGCCGGCCTCGGCATGGATCCTTACCGCCCCCCCGCTCGCATCCTTGACCTTCCTCGCTACGCGGCGATGGAGGAGTTCTTCGACCGCCGCGGGCCCTGGGGCCGGGTCATGATGTGCAGTACCGCGTCCGTGCAGGTCTGCGTGGACGCCGGGCTTGACGAGGACGGCCCGGACGGATACCGCTGGCGATGGCGCCTGCTGCACGCGCTTGGCCCGGTCCTGGTGGCCGCCTTCGCCAACTCGCCACTGCGGGAAGGGCGCCGCACCGGCTGGAAGTCCACCCGGCAGGCCGTATGGGCCCGTCTTGATCCCGGCCGTACCCGCTCGCCGGCCGGCGCCGAGCCGTGCGGGCCCGACGGCGAGCCGCCGGCCGACGCCGATCCCCGCTTGGCCTGGGCGAAGTACGCGCTCGATGCCGAGCTGATGTGCATCCGCCGGGATGAATCGCGGTGCTGGACCGCGCCCGCCGGGCTGACCTTCCGGAACTGGCTGCGCGGCGCGGGCGAGCGACCGCCGACCCGCGACGACCTTACCTACCATCTCTCGACGCTCTTTCCCCCAGTGCGACCGCAAGGGCACCTCGAAGTCCGGGTCATCGACGCCCAGCCTGGTGACGGCTGGATCGTGCCGGCCGCTGTCGTCGCTGCCCTGCTCGATGATCCTATTGCCGCGGCGGCAGCTATGACCGCCGCCACGGCCGTGTGGCGGGAACCGGGCCCGGGGCCGACCGCGAGTGCCGCAGGCAGGCTGACCTGGGGCGGGCTGGCCTCAGGCGGGCTGACCGGGCCCGAGGGCGGCCTGGCCGGGCCATGGCTGCGCGCGGCCCGGCGCGGCCTGGACGATCCCGGGCTGGCCGGCGCCGCCCGCGCCTGCTTCGAGGCGGCCGGATCGGCTCTGGTCCGGGCCGGCGCTCCGGCCGCCATCCGCCGCCGGGTAACCGATTTTGCCGACGCCTACGTGCTGCGGGGCCGCTGCCCCGCCGACGACACGCTGGATCACCTGCTGGAGGAAAGCCGATGACATCCGAATCCGAGTTGCTCCGCGACCGGATCGCTGAGCTGCTGACAACGGCACGAGAGCGCACCGCGGGCCTCACCGACTGCGTCGATGAGGACGACCTGATGCGGCAGCACTCGCCGCTGATGTCACCGCTGGTATGGGACCTGGCGCACGTGGCCAACATGGAGGAGCTCTGGCTGCTCCGTGAGGTCGGCAGCCGGGAGCCGATGCACCCGGAGATCGACCCGCTCTACGACGCGTTCGAGCATCCTCGCGTCGAGCGGCCCACCCTGCCGCTGCTGCGGCCGGCCGAGGCCAGGACCTACGCCAGGGAGGTCCGGGGACGGGTGCTGGACCTGCTGGAGCGGGCGCCGCTCGGCGGCGAGCGGCTGGTGGCCGGCGGGTTCGCCTTCGGGATGATCGCGCAGCACGAGCAGCAGCATGACGAGACGATGCTGGCCACCCACCAGCTGCGGGCCGGGCGGCCGGTGCTGGCGGCGCCGCCGCCAGGGCTGGCGTCCGACGCGGCTCGGCTGCCAGCCGAGGTTCTGGTGCCCGGCGGCCCGTTCACCATGGGCACGTCGGCCGAGCCCTGGGCGCTGGACAACGAGCGGCCGGCGCACACCGTCGACGTGCCGCCGTTTTACATCGACACGAGCCCGGTGACCAACGCCGCCTACGCGGAATTCATCGCCGACGGCGGCTACGACGAGCGGTCCTGGTGGACGGCGGCGGGCTGGGAGCACCGGCAGCGCGCTGGCCTCTTCGCCCCCCAGTTCTGGCGGCGCGATGGCGGCCAGTGGCTGCGGACCAGGTTCGGGATCACCGAGCGGGTTCCGCCTGCCGAGCCGGTCATGCACGTCTGCTGGTACGAGGCCGACGCCTACGCGCGCTGGGCGGGCCGCAGGCTGCCGCGCGAGTCGGAATGGGAGAAGGCGGCCAGGTTCGACCCGGCGACCGGGCGGTCGCGGCGCTACCCCTGGGGCGATGACGACCCGACGCCGTCCCGCGCCAACCTGGGCCAGCGGCATCTGCAGCCAGCCCCGGCCGGCTCGTACCCGGCGGGCGCCGCCCCGTGTGGCGCGCGCCAGCTGATCGGCGACGTGTGGGAGTGGACGGCGAGCGACTTCCTGCCCTATCCGGGGTTCGAGGCATGGCCGTACAAGGAGTACTCCGAGGTGTTCTTCGGCAGTGACTCCAAGGTGCTGCGCGGCAGCGCGTTCTCGGTAGGAACGGTGACCAGCCGCGCCACCTTCCGCAACTGGGATTACCCGGTGCGGCGGCAGATCTTCGCCGGGCTGCGCACGGCCCGCGACGCTGCGGCTCCCGGGGATCTGGGCGCGCGCACGGCCCGCGACGCCGCGACGTCAGGCGGGCTCGGCTGATGTGCCGCCACCTGGCCTACCTGGGCGAACCCGCGGCACTGCGCGCGCTGATCGCTGATCCGCCGCACGGCCTTCAGACGCAGGCGTGGGCGCCGCGCCGGCAGCGGCACGGCGTGGTGAACGCCGACGGATTCGGCGTCGGCTGGTACGCCGACGGCGATCCGGTGCCGGCCCGCTACCGCCGGGCCGGGCCGATCTGGTCAGACCCGTCGTTCGCTGATCTCGCCAGGGTGACCAGCAGCCGGGCGGTGCTTGCCGCGGTCCGTGACGCTTCCGACGGCACCGAGCCGGGGGAGGCGGCGGCCGCGCCCTACACGGCGGGCCGCTGGCTGTTCAGCCATAACGGGATGCTCAGCGGCTGGCCGGAGGCGGGGGCCAGGCTCGCGGCGGGCCTGCCGGCCGGCGATCTGATCGGCCTCGAGGCGCGTTGCGACTCGGCGGTGATCTGGGCGGTCGTGCTCCGCAGGCTGCGGGCTGGCAGCGGGCTGGCCGGGGCGCTGACCGGGACCATCGGCGAGCTGACCGCCCGCCAGCTCGGCGGCCGGTTCAACTTCCTGCTCACCGACGGCGAGGCGATCGCGGCGACCGCGGCGGGGGACAGCTTGTGCTACCGGGCCGGCCCGACCGGGGTCGTGGTCGCCTCCGAGCCCAGCGACGACGAGCCCGGCTGGATCGACGTGCCCGACCAGAGCCTCGTCGAGGCGACAGCCCGGTCTGTATCGGTGACCCCGATCGGCGCCGCGAACGGGACAGGGGCCAGGGCAGCCACCTTGAGCGGACCGGGACGAACGACATGAGCGCGGGCGGAGCGGGCGAAGTCAGGAGGGTGGCGGGCCGGTGACGAAAGACGGGCAAGTGACGAAGGACGAGTCAGTGATGCAGCCGACGATCGAGCGGTGCCTTCCCGACGGATTCCTCGCGGACTCGCTGCGCGCGGACGCCCGGGCGGGCCTCACCGCCACGCCGAAGTCGCTGCCGCCGAAATGGTTCTACGACGAGCGCGGCAGCGAGCTGTTCGACAAGATCACCTTGCTCGACGAGTACTACCCGACCAGGGCGGAACGCTCGATCCTGAGCGCTGCCGCCGCCGAGATAGCGACCGCGACCCGGGCCAGGACCCTCGTCGAGCTGGGCGCCGGGTCCGCTGACAAGACTCGGCTGCTGCTCGACGCGCTGCGCGACGCGGGCACGCTGGACCGGTACGTGCCGGTGGACGTGAGCGAGGCAGCCCTGATCGCCGCCGCCAGGCGAGTTCTCGGCAGCTATCCGGGCCTGGCGGTGCACGCTGTCGTCTCCGACTTCGAGGAGCACCTGGGCCTGCCCGAGGGAGGCGGCCCCCGCCTGGTCGCCTTTCTCGGCGGCACGATCGGCAACCTGCTGCCGGCCCAGCGGGCCGGGTTCCTGGCCTCGGTCCGCTCGCGGCTCGCCGACGGGGACGCCCTGCTGCTCGGCACCGACCTGGTGAAGGATCCCGCCGTGCTGGTCGCCGCCTATGACGACGCAGCCGGTGTGACGGCAGCGTTCAATAAAAACATCCTGTCGGTCCTGAATGCCGAGCTCGGCGCGGATTTCGACCTGGACGCCTTCGACCATGTGGCGGTGTGGGATCCGGCGCAGGAGTGGATCGAGATGCGGCTCAGGTCGGCGCAGCGCCAGCAGGTCAGGCTGCCCGCCATCGGCCTGACCGTCAGCTTCGCCGAGGGCGAGGAGATGCGCACCGAGGTGTCGGCGAAGTTCCGCCGCGAGCGCGTGGCGGCCGAGCTCGCCGCGGCCGGCCTGGCGATGCGGTCCTGGTGGACCGACGAGGAGAGCCGCTTCGGCCTGTCCCTGTCAGTCCCCGCCCCGCCTTCATGATGGTGGAGGATCCGCACGTTCAGCTCGGGCGGATCCTCCGCGCTATTGCGCAACGGGGTCCGCAGCGGCGTAGTGGTCCTGGCCAGCCGCGTTTGGCGAGGACCGCGCCGACCTCGGCGGCGACGGCGCACGGCCCGGTCGTGACGTCGGACCAGTTGTAGCGCAGCGTGATGATGCCTTCGGTCGCAGCGGCATTGTCCCTGTGCACGTCATTCCACCGGCCCTCCGCCGGGTGCGCCACGCGGCCGTCGGTCTCGACCACCACGAGATACCTGCGGTAGAGCGAGTCCAGGTACGCGGTGCGCACGCCGCGGACCACCCGGACCTGACGTTCGGCGCGGGGCAGCCCGTGCGGCCGCTCGACGTTATGCAGGTAGCGGTATTCCAGGACGGTGTGCGCCCCGTCGGCAACGTCATCGAGCGCCAGCCGGATGGCCTCCCGGTAACGCTGCCTGGCGCGCTGGCTCATCGCGTCAGCGATCCGCCTCGGCGTGGTCAGTCGCCCGCCGCAGGCGGCGGACAGCCAGCCAAGTGCCTCGTCAAAGGTCCGCGCCGCGTGGCTGAGGTCGAGCACGGTCTCCTCGATCCGGGTGCGCGGCGGCGTCTGGGACGGATGGCGGGCCGCAAGGACGCGCGCCGATCGGTGGATGACGAGACCGGGCGCGGGTTCAACCCGGCGGGCGGAGGGCACCGTGACATGGATGAGCCCCGCTGTCTTGCGGGTCAGGCCGTTCAGTTCGGCCGCGGTCTGGTGGCTCAGTGCCGCGGCCGGCCCGGCGCGCAACACCGCCGCCCACAACAGAGTCGCGCGGCCAGGCTCGCCGCTGAACACGGCGAGGACGCCGGGGTACAGGCGCTGCCACCGTCCGCTGCTGACGCGGTAGCAGATCGCGCTACTGGCCAGGCCTGCCGCGAGAGCCTGCTGGCGCGTAATGACCCCGCGCTGGTACTCGGCAAGTTCCGCAAGGGACCCGGGCAGCCTGGACACGCCCCTCAGCGTGGCTCAGGGAACCGGCATGCGGCCATGCAAGCCTCCCTCTCTGTGGATAACCCCCGTTCTCTTGTCCTGTAGCGAGCCCCGACTCCTTAACGCCCTGTGGATAACCCCCGGGTCGGCTCGTCGGCAGGGCTGGCCGAATCCGCCCTCGGCGGGGGCAGCTCAGCAGCGTGGAGGATCCTCACGCTCTGGCCGGACGAATCCTCCACGATCACGCAGCCGGATGCGCCATGCGGGGGTTACTGGCCGGACGGCGGCATGATGCCGCGCTGGACGCGGCGGATGGCGACGTTTTCCAGCGACAGGGCGCGGGCGAGATCGGCCACCACGGCGTCGCCGTCGATCGCACCGCAGCTGAACAGGTCGATCGCGATCAGGTCTTCCTCGGGCCAGGTGTGAATGCTGAGATGCGACTCAGCCAGGATCAGCACGAGGGTGACGGCGTCGTTCGGGAACGCGACGTGACTCACCTCAAGGACATGCCCGTTGCCGGCCCGCACCGCGGCCGTGGCCAGCTCCGTGAGCTTCACCACGTCGGCGACTGGCGATGATGTCGTGAACGTCGCGTCGACGGCGTAGAGGGTCTTCGGCGTCCGTGCTTCCTGCCGCCGCAGGTCGGCGTACCTGCTGGCCACTCCGTCGCCTGGCATGATGTGGGAGGATACCCTACGGCCTACCGGCCGGGCAGCGATGACCAGGCCAGCCAGGCAGCGATGGCCGGCAGCACGGCCGGGCCGGGCGACCAGGACGACCGGGCCAGCCGGCCCGCGTATCGGGAGGCAGAGAACCTCAGCATGGATGTCGACGCTGTCATCGGCGAAGTCGCGTCGGCGGTCGGGCTGGCTGAGGGCACCTCGGGCGTCCGGGATGTGATCCGCGCGATCGCCCGAGCTGAGCCGGTCGCTACCCGCGAGATCAGCCGGATGGCCGAGCTGCCCGTCCCCATCGTCACGGCCGTCTGCAGTGAACTGCGCAAGCGCGGCGTGGTGGACCATGGCCGGCCAGTCCGGCTGACCCAGCCGGGCCGGGATGTCTTCGCCGGCGGCCAGCGCGGACTGGACGCGCGGTGCCCGGCGTGCGACGGCCGGGGAGTGGCCAGCGCCGAGGTCACGACGGCTCTGCAGGGCGACCTTGAGCGCGCGGCGACCGCTGCGCCCGAGGCCAAGCCGGAACTCGACCAGACGCACTGCACCGTCGCCACCAAGATCAACCGCGTGCTGGCCATGCACGAGGCCGGGGCGCTGGCGGGAACCCGGATACTCATCCTGGGCGACGACGACCTGGTGTCCGTCGCCATCGCCAGGTTCGCGGCACTGGCCGGGATGCCGGGCGAGATCAGGCGCCTGACCGTGCTGGACTCCGACGCCGACGTGCTGGCCTGCGTGGCGGCGCAGACCGCAGGCACCGGAGTTGCCGTCGAGCTCGTGCAGCACGATCTGCGGGCGCCGCTCCCGGAAGCCCTGCGGGGCGCCTTCGACGTAGTGTGCACCGACCCGCCTTACACGGTAGCGGGCGCCGAGCTGTTCCTGTCCCGGGCGGTGGCCGCGCTCGGCGGCGAGGCCGGCCAGCACGTGTTCTTCTCGTTCGGGGCCCGCAGGCCGGAGGAGACCCTGCGGACCCAGGAGCTGATCTCTGGCATGGGACTGACCGTGCGCTCGATGACGCCGAACTTCAACTCCTATGCCGGGGCCGGAATCCTGGCCGGCACCAGTCACCTGTACCACCTGCGCACCACCGCCGCGCTGGCCCCGAGCGTCTCCGGCGACTATCCCGGGCCGCTCTACACCGCCGACCTGCGGGCCGCCGTCACGAGGCCGTACCGGTGCGCGGGCTGCGGGGCCGTGCACGCGGTCGGGCCCGGCGCGCAGTGGACAAGAATCGCCAGCCTGCAGGCCGCTGGCTGCCCGGACTGCGGCGCCGCGGTGTTCCGCCCGATGCCCCTGCGGCAGCGATGACGGGCACCGGGTCGTCGGCCGGCCCGGCGGGTTACCTGATCCGCGGCGCCGCCGAGGGTGACCTGGACGCGATCGCGCAGTTCGAGATCGACATCGCGCGGGTGTCCTTCAGCGACGACGCCATCGTCGATCCAGCCCTGCACCGCAGGCGGGTGTCCGGTGCGCTCGGCAAGCCGGGGGAGGTCATGCTGGTCGCGGTGGCACGACCGGCCGCGGGAGCCGCGGTAGCGCTGGTGGGCTGGGCCTGGATGTCGCCTCGCACCAACTCGCTGACCGGCAGCAGGTACGGCAACTTCCGTTCGCTCGCGGTGGCCGACGTGCCCGGCCGGAGCCAGATAGGGGAGATGCTGCTTGCTGCGGTGCTGCAGGCGGCCGCCGACGCCGGCCTCAGCCAGCTGACCGGCAAGGTGCACGCCGGGAACCTGGGCATGCGGTCGCTGTACCGCAAGTTCGGCTTCGAGGCGGCACACCTCACGATGGAGAAGCGGCTGCCGCCGGGCGGCCCGGCCTCACCATGACGACGGCAGGCCAGCCGGCCGGCGATCCGGTGACCGGGAGGATGGTCGGTCCGGCAGTGGGGAGCACCGCCGGTCCGGCAGCCGGGCCGGTGGCAGGGACCATGGTCAAATGCGTGGCCTGGGACATCGACAACACCCTGCTTGCCGGGACCTTCATCGAGTCGGGAGCCCGCCGGCCGCCAGCGGACCCGGACATGGCAGCCGTCCTCGCCGAGCTGACCAGGCGCGGCATCGTGCACGCGATCGCGAGCAGGAATCCGCCGGCGGCCGCGGCTTACGCTGCCGAGGTGACGGGAGCCAGGTTCGTCGCGGCTGAATGCGGCTGGGACCGGAAATCAGCGGCGATCGGCCGCATCCTCGCGGACCTCGGCATCGCCGCCGACGCGCTCGCCTTCGTCGATGACGATCCGTACGAGCGGGCCGAGGTATCGTTCGCGCTGCCGGATGTGCTCGTGCTGTCTCCGGAGGACATGACAGAGGCACTCGGCTGGCAGGCATTCAGCCCTGCCGTGGTCACGGCGGAGGCCAGCCGGCGCGGCGAGCTGTACCTCGACAGGAGGCGGCGGCAGGCCGCCGAGCGCGAGTTTGGCGGATCCAGGGACGACTTCCTGCGTTACTCCCAGACCAGGGTCACCATTGCGCCCGCCGGCCCGGGAGACGTGGACCGGCTACAGGAGCTTTCCGTCCGCACCCACCAGTTCAACACTGCCGGGAAGGGGACGACCGAAGCCGCGTTCCGCGCCATGATCGCCTCGCCCGGGCAGGATGTCGTGACCGTACGGCTCCGGGACCGGTTCGGTGATGACGGCATCGTCGGCGGCTGCGTCACGGAGCAGCGCGAGAACGGCCACCGGTCAGTCCGGCTGCTGATGATGTCGTGCCGGGCGATGGGCCGCGGCGTGATCGACGCATTGCTGGCCTGGCTGATCCGGGCTGCGGCCGATGACGGGGCGCGTGCGCTTGACGTGCCGTCGGTGCTGAACGACAGGAACGTGCCACTGCGGCTGGCGCTGGCCGCAGCCGGGTTCCGCGCGGCCGATCCGGATGCCCCGGAGCCACACGCGGGCGCCTCCGGGACAGGGCCAGCCGAGGCTGCCGCGCTGGCCGGCCGGCCGGCGGCAGCGGACCCGGCCGGGCGCGCGGACTCGGCGGCTGGCCAGCGGGTCGTGTACCGCAGAGCGCTGGCCGGCCCGCTCCCGGCACTGCCCGGATGGATCACCGGGCCGGCTGAGCCCCGCCCGGATCGCCCGCTGCCGCCGGAGGCTGAAACCGGCCCGGATCGCCCGCTGCCGCCGGCGGGAGGCGTGCCCTGATTCTCGATGAGCTGCGCCAGATCCTGGCCGACGTAACGCACCGCCCTGACCTGGCCGACACGCCGGCCGATACGGCGCTGTTCGGCTCCGGCATCGGGCTGGACTCGCTGACCGGCACACTGCTGCTGCGCGAGGTCAGGCACCGCTACGGCGTCGACGTCGCCGGCGAGGACATCAACCTCGACGCCCTTGCGTCCCTCGCGACGCTGGCTGATTTTATCGAGCTTCGAAGGGCTTGAGTCGCTCAGCTGGCTGCGGTGCTCGCCGCGGGCGTCTTCGCGCCTGACCCCAGTTCGGATCGGACGGCCGGCGCCACCTCGGTGCCGAGCAGTTCGATGGCCCGCATCAGATCGGCGTGGCCGACGCTGCCGATGGCCAGCTGAAAGAGTGTCCGCTGATGGCCGAAGATCTCGTGCTGAAGGAGGATCTTCTCGACGACCTGATCCGGTGACCCGACGATGTAGGGGCCGCCGGGGAGGATCTTCCGGTCGAACTCCGGCCTCGAGGTCGGTCCGAAGCCCCGTTCGCGGCCGATGCGGTTCATCACCTCGGCGTCGGCCGGGTAGTAGATGCCGACGGCCGCCTGGGTGGTCCGGGCCACGAAACCATGCTGGGTGATAGCCACCGGAAGCAGCGGGTGCCCGTAGTCGCTGAGAATCCGGCGGTACTGATCGATGGCGGGGGCAAAGCGGGCTGGAGCCCCTCCCACGATGCCCAGCGCCAAGGGCAGACCGAGACGGCCGGCCCGGACGAAGGATTCCGGGCTGCCGCCCACGGCCAGCCACACCGGGATCGGCTGCTGGACCGGGGCCGGGTGGACCGCCACGCCGTCGAGCGGGGCGCGGTGCTTGCCGGACCACGTCACCCGACGGCCACTCCGAAGGGCGAGCAGCAGGTCGAGCTTCTCGGCGAAGAGCTCGTCGTAGTCGTTCAGGTCGTAGCCGAATAGCCCGAACGTCTCTGTGAAGGCGCCCCGGCCGGCCATGATCTCGGCCCGGCCACCCGAGAGCGAGTCGAGCATAGAGAACTGCTCCATGACCCGGAGCGGGTCTTCAGATCCGAGAACGGTGACCGCGCTCGTGAGCCGGATGCGTGAGGTCCGGCTCGCGGCGGCGGCAAGCAGGATGGGAGGTGCCGGAGCGGCAAAGTCGGGACGGTGGTGCTCGCCGATCCCGAACACGTCCAGCCCCACCTGATCGGCCAGCTCGATCTCTTCCACGAGCTCGGGGAGGCGCTGGCCCGCGTGCACCCCGCCCGGGTCCGGGCTCACGTCAGCAAAGGTGAAGATTCCGATTTCCATTCTGTTTCCTCAGCCGGCGGGGGTGAGCTGCTGCATAAACCCTCCGAGGTCCGAGTCCGACCAGTGCTCGGCGATTTTCTCGTCCTCGATGCGGTCAAAGGCGGTCCCCGTGAGCGTCGCTACGGCGCCGCTCGGGGCGACTCCGTAGAAGTCACCCGTCTGGGTGCCGGTCATCGAGAATCGGGTGGCCACCCGGTCGCCCTGCGCAATCTGGTCGAGCACCTCGACACGGAGGTCCGTGAACGCGGCAAGGAGCCCCTTGTCGGCTGCCAGCCAGCCCTCCCAGTCATACGCACCTCCGAAGGCATGGTTGATCAGGCCGTGGGAGACGTACTGCTCGTAGGTCTTGTCGAGATCCCGGTCGTTGTAGCTCTCGTAGAAGTTCCGGACGACTTCGTCTGCGGTCATTGTCGCTTCCCCTTCTTGCGGTCGGTTCTAAGTGGCAGTTGCCTGCCACTTTCCACCTGCAGGCGGGGATTGTCAAGTGGCATGGACCTGCCAGTTACATGCGAGGCAAGTGGTAGCTACCTGCCAGTTGAGTCGCTACACTGAGGTGATGAGCCCGTCCAGGACCGAGAAAGAACGCTCCCTGCGCGCCGACGCCGAACAGAACCGGGAACGCATCGTCGAAGCAGCTCGGGCCCTGTTCGCTGAGCGCGGTATCGACGTCACGAGGGAGGACATCGCTCGGCGAGCGGGCGTCGGCATGGCGACCCTCCGCCGCCGGTATCCGACCCGGGCCGACCTGGTCGCCGGTGCCTTCGAGGAGAAGATGTGGCTGTTTGCCACGGGGGCACGGAAGGCCCTGAAGGACCCCGATCCATGGCACGGCTTCTGCCGTTACGTAACCTCGCTGTGCGCCATGCAGACCAGCGACCGGGGCTTCGCCGACGTGCTGACCATGGCCTTCCCCTCGGCTGCCAGGTTCGAAGCGGCGCGCGATCAGGCTTACGAGGACTTCTCGGAGCTGATGAAGCGAGCCAAGGCTGCTGGCGCGCTGCGGGAGGACTTCGTCGCAGAGGACCTCATCATTCTGGTCATGGCCAGTGCCGGCGTCGTGGCCGCCGCCGGCCAGGCCGCCCCCAGATCGGCACCGCGGCTGGTCGGTTACCTCCTCCAGGCGTTCGCGGCACCTGGAGCGCCGCCGATGCCGCTGCCGCCGCCTCCATCCAGCCGTCAGATGTACAAGGCCGTAACACGACTCCATGACGGGACGAACTGACAGACAGCCGGCTTCGCTCCCGCGTGCCGCCTATGCCAAGGAGCGATGCCCATCGAGGACCTTCTCGACCGCGCCATCGAAACCATGAGGAACGTGACCCGCTACCTGCCGGGGGCAGATTCTCCTGCTAGTCGCCAGGCCCGCCCGCGCGAGCTGGTCTGGTTCCGATGACGACGGTGGCATTCATCTCCGCAGAGCTGGCCACCCTCGCGTTCAGCCCGGCAAGCGCGACGATCTCGACCGCCCGCTGTGCCTGCCGCTCGCTTGTCTCCGCCAGCAGGTGGCCACCCGGTGCCAGCCAGCGCGCCGCCGCCGCGGCCACCCGCTGCAGTACCTCAAGGCCGTCAGCGCCACCATCGAGCGCCACCCGCGCCTCGTGGACGCGGGCTTCCGCCGGCAGCAGCCTGACCTCCTGAGTCGGAACGTAGGGAACGTTGGCGGCCAGGATCTCCACCCGGCCCCGCAGCCCGGCCGGCAGCGGCTCGTAGAGGTCGCCCTCGTACACCCGGCCGCCTGCGGCGACGACGTTGCGGCGCGCGCATGCCGCCGCGGCCGGGTCGATGTCGACGGCGTGCAGCTCGACCTGGTGGAGGGCGGCTGCCAGCGCGGCGCCGACCGCGCCAGAGCCGCAGCACAGGTCCACGACCACAGTCCGCTGCCGGGCGCCCGCCTCCCCGGGCAGACCGCCCGCCTCCCCGGGCAGACCGGCAGCCTGGCGGGCGAGGGCGGCGGCCTGGCTGACGAGGAACTCGGTGCGACGGCGGGGCACGAAGACCCCGGGGTCCACGGCGATCCGCAGGCCGCAGAACTCCGCCCAGCCGACGACGTGCTCGAGGGGGACGCCGGCGGCCCTGCGGTCCACCATGGCGTCGAGGTCGGCCGGGGTCCGTGCCGAGGAGACCAGCAGCATGGCCTCGTCCTCGGCGAAGACGCAGCCGGCGGCCCGGAGCCTGGTGATGACGGATTGCGTGAGCGGTGACGGTGCAGCTTGCATAGTGAGACGGAGATAGTACCTGAGTCGTCATGACCGGGTCAGCTCTCATCGCGGAGCCAGCTCGCCAGCGGTCCGTCATCGACGCCGGCCTCGCCGGCTGAGCCCCGCCCGGGACCCTGAGCTGGGGGCACCGCCCGGGCCCTGAGTTCGCGCTCGACCATCTCGACCAGGTCGGGATAAGCGCTCAGGCCGCGCAGCAGGCCGGGCGGGAGGCCCAGCAGGCGGCTTGCCTCCGCCACGACGGGCTGGATCATGCCCAGCGCCGCCGCCAGGGCGTCGTCCCGCCTGAACTCCGGGGGAAGGTCGTCGAGCTGCAATTCGGCCGGGCGGCGGAACGTACCGTCCGGGCCAGGCAGCCACGCGGCCGCAGCCGCCGCCGAGCCGGCCGCTGACTTCAGTTCCTCCCGGCTGGAGTCGGCGAACTCCAGCCGGACGGAACGCTCGACAACCCCGGCCAGCAGCTCCCGGCTGGGCGGGAGCAGCACGTTCCAGACGTACTCCGACCGGCGCAGGCTGGGATGGCTGAGCGCGAAATCCAGGCCGTCAATGGCGGCGGAGGGATCAAATCCGTGCAGGCCTCGCTCGTGCCAGGCGAACTCATCCGTGATGACGACGTGCCCGTGATCGCCCGGGCTCCGCGCCCGCAAGGCGACGGTGTCCCGCACGCCCATCTCGCGCAGCTGGGCGAGCCAGGGCCCGTAGCCGTCCCGGGCGAACCAGGCATCGGGGTTCCCGGCAAAGTAGAGTTCCAGGTCCGCTGTCCGCTGGTACAGGCTGACCGGCGTCATCAGGCGTTCTTCGCCGCTGGCCGCGTTCTCCCCGACCAGGAAGGCCGTGTCCCGCAGCTTCTCCGCAAGCCGCTCCCGCCCGCCGGGCGGAGCCTCCGCCAGCGCGCGCGCCACCCGCTCAAGATCACCTTCGTGCTGCGCCGCGTCCAGCCGCGCGGCCTCCAGGCCCGCGTACCGGGGCAGCACGTTCTCCAGCACGTCGGTCACCGCGTCCGGCTCGCCGAGCTGCAGTGCCTCCAGGAAATGCCGGGCGTCAGCGAACCGCGCGATCGCCCGCCGCACCGTAGGAAGGCCGGTTCCGGCCGGGCCGGGAGTGTGGGCAGGCCCCGGCAGGGCGGCCGGGCCTGGCAGGTCGGCGGTCCCCGCCAGGTACGCGGCCGGGCCGGGCAGGTCGGCAGGCTCCGCCAGCGCGCCCGGCCCTGGCAGGTAGACGGCCGGCCGGCCGGCGTCGTCGAAGGGCGCCACCTGGCTGCCGTCCTCCAGCCGGATGATCGGCTTCGACCTGGCAGGACCCGGCTCCTCGCCGGGATGCTCCGGCGCTCTCCACAGGGCCAGGTGCTGATGCAGGAACGCGTAGAGGCGCCGTATCCAGTCATCGGGCTGCGCGGCCAGGAACCCGCCGGTGAGGCTCGCCACGGCGGACTCCGGGGTGATCTCGGCGACGCCGATCTCCTCGCGCAGATACCGCCAGAGCGCTGGCGTCCCGTCGTCGGTGATGGACTCGCGGGCGAACGCGCGCCCCCGGCCGGCGCCGCCGAGCTCGTCCAGCTGCTCGGGGGACAGCAGCTCACGGAGCCCGGCGCCGCGGGCCAGCACAAGCTCGGCCGCGCGGCCGTAGCCGCCCCCGGCCGCGGGTATGAGCGACCCGCTGGCCAGCGCGTCGCGGGCGCTCTCGAACATGCTGCGCAGCATGCTGCCAGGGCCGAACCGCGCGGTGTCCATGGGCAGGCCGCCCAGCACGTCAGCGGTCAGCAGCCCGGTGTCGCGCAGATCGTGCAGGACAGCCGCCAGCAGCGCCGCCGTCTCGCTGACCAGGAACTGGTTCCAGGGATCGTGCTCGGGGACGTTGTCGCGAGCCGGCGTCGTCCGGTAGGGCCCCTGGATCAGGAAGCCGAGAAAGGTCTCCTTCTCGGTCGGGAAGAACACCACGAGCGGCGACTCCCGGCACGTGCCCAGCTCCGGCCCGATGATCCCGGCGCGCAGCGGGAACGCGATCTCGATCCGCTGACCGGGCCGGCCGTCCGCGTCGATGTCGCGGTGCCAGGCAAGCCATTCCTCGGCGGCGCCGTCGCTGGACCGCCGAAGCCTGATCCGGCGCCGGGCGGGCGCACCGCGCCGGGCCGGCGCACCTGTCCCGTGTCCCGCGTCGCGGTGCGGCGCCGGCTGGGCGCCGACTGCGCGCTCCAGCACCGCGGCGGGAACCGCGGTCCCGCCGACGGCCACCCGCTCGATGCTCCGCAGGAACAGCAGCGTCCCGAGTCCCAGCCCGGCCAGGGCCGCGGATATCTCCGCCACGGCGACGGCCGGGAGGACGTCCGGGCGGTCGAAGGGAAAGACGAACAGGGTCTCGTCCGGCCCGCCGTCCGGCGCGATGGCGGCCGGGCGGACATAGTTCTCGATCCGGAAGTGCTCGCCCGGGCTGTGCACGCTGGGCGTCCGCGTGTACGCGTAGACCGACTTGAACCCGATGCCGAAGGCACCGATTGCCGTCAGGTCCCCGGACTTCGCGGAATTGCCCACGCCGCAGATGCCGCGGACATCCGCCTCGGTGAACGGCCGGCCATCGTGCCGTACCTCAAGGCGGTCATCGAAGAGCTCGAACTCCACCTCCCGCGCGCCGGCGTCCTCGGCGTTCTGGATGAGCTCGAAGATGAAATGAGCCCGGTCGCTGTACAGCTGCCCGAGCAGGTCGAGCACGGCCAGGTCCGTGCCGTACCTAGTGATGTTCTCCGCGCGGATCGTGGCGTAGTCAGCGGGCACCGGCGACCTCCGGGCGCAGCTTACGGCACCGTCACGCCAGACATGGAGAACGGAACCGTCCTGCCAGCTCCCGCCAGCACTGAGAACTGCCTGCCGGGCGGATCAGAAGCTGGCCGCCACCCGGGTCCCGCCAGCCACGGCGAGCGCACGGGTGGCGCACCAGCCGGGGCGCGCGCACATCTCGCGTGAGCTCCGCCCAGGTAGGCTCGTCCTGGCCGGATGTGGCGCGCAGCTGGAGGTGCCGATGAGCGCGGTCTTCGCGGTGGACGCTTGCCGGACGCCCGTGGGGAAGATCAAGGGTGCCCTGGCCGGGGTCCGCCCCGACCAGCTCGCCGCCGAGGTGATCGGCGCGCTTGTCAAGCGCAACCCGTGGCTCGACCCGGCATCGATCGACGACGTGTACTGGGGCGCGGCCAACCAGGCCGGGGAGGACAACAGGAACGTCGCGCGGATGGCCGTCCTGCTGGCAGGACTGCCCGTGACCATCCCCGGCGCGACGGTCAACCGGCTGTGCGGCTCGGGCATGGAGGCCATCGCCGACGCGGCCAGGACGATCGCGGCCGGGGAGGCCGACATCTGCCTGGCCGGCGGCTCAGAGTCGATGACGCGCGCTCCGTTCGTGCTGCCCCGCGCGGAGGACCCCTTCCCGCGGGACGCAGGGCTGGCCGACACGCGGCTTGGCTGGCGGCTGGTGAGCCCGCGGATGCGCGAGCTGTACCCGCCCATCAACCTGGGCGAGACCGCGGAGAACGTCGCCGAGCGCTACGGCGTGAGCAGGGCACGCCAGGATCAGTTCGCGCTGCTCAGCCACCAGCAAGCAGGCATAGCCCAGACTTCCGGGCTGTTCGCGGAGGAAATCATCCCGGTCACGGCGCCGTATGGCACGGTGCGGCTGGACGAGGGGATCAAGCCGGACCTGACGCTGGACGAGCTGGCCGCCAAGAAGCCGGCCTTCCGCGCCGGCGGCACGGTGACCGGAGGCAATTCCTCACCGCTGAACGACGGCGCGGCCGGCCTGCTGCTGATGTCGGAGCGCGCCGCTGCCGCGGCTAACGCGGAGCCCATCGCCAGGTACGCGGGCACCGCAGCGGCCGGCGTGCACCCGGACTACATGGGCATCGGCCCGGTGCCCGCGATGACAAAGGCGCTGGCGCGGGCCGGGTGGCAGGTCGGCGACCTGGACCTGGCCGAGGTCAACGAGGCGTTCGCCGCGCAGGCCGTGGCGGTGATCAACGAACTGAAGCTTGACTCCGAGCTGGTGAACGTCAACGGCGGCGCCATCGCGATCGGGCACCCGCTCGGCTGCTCAGGCGCGCGGATCAGCACCACCCTGCTGCACGAGTTCCGGCGCCGCGGCGCCCGCCGGGCGGCCGCCACCATGTGCATCGGGGTGGGCCAGGGCATCGCCACGCTCTGGGAGGCGACCTGACCGCCGGGACGGGCGAGCCGCGGGCACCCGCGGCGGCGGAGCGCGATCCGCAGGCCCGGATCATCACGATTCCGAACGCACTGAGCGCGGCCAGGCTCGCGGGCGTGCCGTTCTTCCTGTGGCTGATCCTCGGGCCGAGAACCACGGCCGGCGACACATGGGCGGTCATCCTGCTGTTCGCGGCCGGAGCGTCCGACTGGCTGGACGGGAAGATCGCCAGGGCGCTGAACCAGCAGAGCAGGCTCGGCCAGGTGCTCGACCCGGCGGCGGACCGGCTGTACATCGTGGCCACCATCGTCGCGCTGGCCGTCCGGGCCATCATTCCGTGGTGGCTGGTGGGGCTGCTGGTCGCCCGCGAACTCGTGCTCGCGGCAGCGCTTCTCGTGCTGCGCTCGCGCGGCTGGGAGCCGCTGCAGGTGAGTTTTGTCGGGAAGGCCGCGACGCTCAACTTGCTGTACGCGTTCCCGCTCCTGCTTCTCGGCTCCCACCAGGGCATATTCGCTGAGGTCGCAAAGGACGTTGGTTGGGCGATGGCGATCTGGGGAACTGCATTGTACTGGTGCGCCGCCGGACTTTACCTCGTGCAGGCCCAGCGCCTGCTCGCTGCCGGCGAAGCCGACGAAGGGGACATTACGGCGTAGTCTTGGCTGGGCGGGCCAGATTTGGCTGGGCGGGACAGGTCGGACCAGGACATTCCGGAAGGGAGTTCAGCCACGTTGTGAAGGCCGTTGTGATGGCCGGCGGTGAGGGCACCAGGCTGCGCCCGATGACCGCCAACCAGCCGAAGCCGCTGCTGCCCGTGGCCAACCGGCCGATCATGGAGCACGTGCTGCGGCTGCTGAAGCGGCACGGATTCTCCGAGACGGTCGTCACAGTCCAGTTCCTCGCCTCCCTGGTGCGCAACTACTTCGGTGACGGCGAGGAAGTGGGCATGAGCCTGCAGTACGCCACCGAGGAGATGCCGCTCGGGACCGCGGGCAGCGTCAAGAACGCCGAGGACGCGCTGCGCGACGCGCCGTTCCTGGTGATCTCGGGTGACGCGCTGACGGACATCGACCTGTCGGAGATGGTCCGCTTCCACCGCGAGAACGGCGCCCTGGTGACCGTCGGACTGACCCGGGTGCCGGACCCGCTGGAGTTCGGGATCGTCATCGCCGACGACGACGGCCGGATTCAGCGGTTCCTGGAGAAGCCGGACTGGGGGCAGGTGTTCTCCGACACGGTCAGCACCGGGATCTACGTGATGGAGCCTGAGGTGCTGGCTGAGGTGCCGGCCAGCGAGTTCGCCGACTGGTCAGCCGACATCTTCCCGCGGCTGCTCAAGCAAGGCGCCCCGGTGTTCGGCTGGGTCGCGGACGGCTACTGGGAGGATGTCGGCACGCACGAGAGCTACCTGCGGGCCCAGGCGGACGTGCTGTCCGGCCGGGTGCAGGCGGAGATCGCCGGATTCGAGGTCTCGCCCGGCATGTGGGTGGCCGACGGGGCCGAGGTGGATCCCGATGCCATCCTGACCGGGCCGCTGTGCATCGGGGAGTACGCCAAGATCGAGGCGGGCGCGCAGCTGCGCGAATTCACCGTGATCGGCAACAACGTGGTGGTCAAGGAAGGCGCGTTCCTGCATCGCGCCGTGGTGCACAACAACGTCTACATCGGCCAGGGCGTGACGCTGCGCGGCTGCGTTATCGGGAAGAACACCGACGTCATGGCGTCGGCCCGGATCGAGGAGGCCGCCGTTGTCGGCGACGAGTGCCTGATCGAGCCCGAGGCCTATGTGTCGGCAGGAGTGAAGGT
>Ga0302325_10004925_pt1 | contig 30717 bp, 30 predicted proteins | sample Palsa_T0_2_FD_201948 | JGI IMG/M metagenome (GOLD analysis project Ga0302325, IMG submission 201948) | Peat permafrost microbial communities from Stordalen Mire near Abisko, Sweden - Palsa_T0_2 | ecosystem: Environmental > Terrestrial > Soil > Palsa > Peat permafrost | place: Sweden: Abisko... | reverse complement strand
GCAGATCGCGCTGCGCTGGGGCGACGGGCCGGTCGCGGCGCTGCTGCGCGAGCGCGGCGTCAACGAAGCGACCCAGGCGCCGGGAGATGGCGTCAACGGATCCACGGTGCTCGACGAGATGGTGATCCTCGCCGTCCAGCGCGGGGACCTCGCTTCCGTCCAGGAGCTGCTCGGTGCCGGTGCACGTGTCGACGGCAACCCTGACAGCGAGGAGAATCCGCTGTCGCAGGCATGCTGGCGTGGGCAGGTCCCGATCGCCAGAGATTTGCTTGCCCGCGGTGCCACCACTGATTTTCGCGACGGGGGATGCGCGATCGGCGCGGCACTCCACGGCTCGCGCCACTGCCAAGATCCGGAAGGCGGACCGACGATGGCGACGGTCACCGAGATCGATCCCGAACCGTACGCCGCAATTGTGCGGATGCTGCTGGCGGCCGGCGCTCGAGTACCGGAGCGGGTTGGCGGGGAACACGGTCCGCGTGCGGCGATGCTGCTCGGCGAACTCGGGATAGGCATCGAGGAACTCCGCGCGTTCTTCTGACGTCAATGCCTCGACAAGGCACCGAGGCCCGGCTACACCCGCCTTTGTGGTGGCGCACGCATCACGCCGATGGTCTCGAGCGCGGTCGTGCACCGCTTGGCGTATGCTGCCGCGTCGTTCACGGACCTTCAGGCTGTAGGAGAGGACTTCGTCGATGGCACGCAAATTCGCCGGACCGGCGCTGGCAGGATCGCTGGCGGCCGTCGCGCTCGGTCTCCCGGCGAGCACCGCCGCGGCGAGCGTCCCGCAGTGCGCCACCAGCCAGCTCAAAGTCTCACTCGGCCAGTTCGACGGCGGCGTTGGCCACGGCGGCTACCCGATCATCTTCAAGAACATGGGCGGCGCCTGCAGCATGTACGGCTACCCGGGCGTCGACGGCTTGACGGCGAGCGGCAAGACGGTCGTCCACGCGTCGCGGAGACTGTACGGGTACCTCGGCGGCACCCACAAGATCACGACGGTGACAATCGCCACCGACAGGACCGCGTCGGCGTTCTTCGAAGGGCTGAACTCGGACCTCAGCAGCACGCCATGCCCCAAGTTTTCGCAGCTGGCGGTGACGCCTCCCAACGACAGGAGGAGCGTCCGGATCAGGGCCACGCCTCTCTGCCACCCCGAGATCCACCCGGTCGTGCCGGGCAGCTCCGGGTCGCTGGGTCTGTAGCGCCCTCTGAGCCTCGCCGCCCGTGCAGCGGCACAGGAGAGTGCCGTCAGCAGCGAGCTCGCCCGGGCGGACGCGGGGCCGGCTCAGCTGCGGTCGATCGCGGCGACGATGCTTTCGGCGAACGCGTCGGGACGCGAGAGGAACGGGTGATGCCCGGCGCTGAACTCGACGAGTCGCGTCTCATCCTTGACGCGTCGGCGCTGGACGTCGGCTGGGGTGGCGAGATCCTCGGTACAGACGAAGTACGTGGCGGGGTTCTGCTTCCAGGCGACCTGCCGTGGTGGCTGGGTGAATGGTGTGAGAGATTGACGTGTGAGACGGCTGACGGCTTGCTCGGTTGTGGTCTCGTCGCAATCCTGGAGGAAGAACTGTCGGATCATGTCGGGATCGACGCCGACGGTCCCGTCCTCCCTCGGTCGCATCCACGGCGCGGGTTCAGAGCCAATGAGGTCGGCCTGTGATTGTCCGGCGTCCGGCATCACCGAGGTCACGTAGAGCAGCTGCGTGACGCGCTCATCAGCGCCGGCCTCAGTGATGATCATCCCCCCGTAGGAGTGCCCGCAGAGGACGATCGGACCGTCGACCTCAGCGATCGCCTGGCGGCACGCGTGAACATCGTCGTAGAGGTCGCCGAGCGTGTCTCCGGTCTCGCCGCAGCTCGGCAGCGCCACCGCGACGGTTGGGACGCCGAGTTTGGCGAGCGGCTGCGTCATCTGACTCCACCACCAGTCGGCGTCACGGACGCAGGCACCGTGAACGAAGATCAAAGTCGTCATCGCGGGAGGCGCGATGGATCTTGCCGAAGGACACGTCGCTTAATGTCTTCTGGCACGGTGTACATCGTGATTCCTCCTGGGTCAGCCGCCAATTCCCGTAACGACGTTACAGCATCTGGTCGCCCTCGCGACGAGCGGTATCGACACGGCCTCCAAGCCCAAGCGGCAGAGATGCTTGTCGCTCGTCAGAGCTGTGAGGTCTCCCTGCGGGAGCTCGCGGAAGCTCTCAAGACCAGCTCTCGGATGCTCGTCCACCACTTCGGGTCCCGCGACGCGCTCATCGCCGCCGCCCTGGACCACGCACGCCGCCAGCTCCTCGCCAGATGCCGGGCGCAGCTCACCGAGCAGAACCCGCAGGATCTCCACAGCCTCGTCCGCGCACTCCGCGCGATCGTCACCGACCCCGTCAACCGTCCCTACTTTCGGCTCTTCAGCGAGGTCAACGCCCTCGCCCAGACCCAGCCCGACCGTTTTCCGGGCTTCGGCCACGCGAGCGTCCACGACTGGCTCCCCCAGTTCACCGAGCTGCTGAGACCGTCCAGCCCCGACGACGTCACCGCCGAAGCCCAAGCCACCCTGGCCCTCGCCGTCATCCGCGGCCTCATGCTCGACGACAACGCCACCGGCGACCATTCACGGATCGACGCCGCGTTCGCGATCTTCGACGGGCTGTAGGCCCACCAGCTCGAGACGGCCCGCCGTCGGTCAGCTCAGCCATCCGGACAGCTCCTCGAGCGCGTCGGGGATCACGAAGTAATAGGCCCACAGGCCCTGGCGCTCCGAGCCGACGATCCCGGCCTCGCGGAGCACCTTCAGGTGATGGGAGATAGTCGGCTGGGAGAGGTCGAACAGCGGCACCAATTCGCACACGCACACCTTCCCCGCGTGCTTGCGCAGCACGTCGACCAGCTGGACCCGGACCGAGTCGCCGAGCGCTTTGGCGACATGCGCCATCCGGACCGCCTGCTCGCGCTCGACGTCTGGATACACGACGGGCTCGCAGCACGGTGCGCCCGGCGCGCGCTTGGTCTTCGGCATCAGCTCCAGATCGACGACCATCAATATATAAATACCGATTGAAGTGATATTTGTCAATGCTTAGACTGCCGCGGGTCGTGACCGAACGGCCGCCCCGACGTTCCCGGACCGACGCAGGCCCGGCCGGAATCACCCTGCGGTGAACCCGGTCACGAGCTGCGCCGCCTCCACCGGGACATCCAGCTGGGGGCAGTGGCCGACGCCCTCGAGCTCGACCCAGTCGGCATTCGGTAGCCACTCGTGCAGGTAGCGGGAGGCGGCGGACGGCCATGGCAGGAGCTTGTCGTCCGTGCCCCAGACGATCCGCACGGGGCAGGTGATCTTCTCCGCTTCGAGGTTCCAGTCGTCGAGCATGGCGAACTTGATCATCGCGGCGGCCCCAGTACAGCTCGCGGCACCGCGGATCTGATGGGCGATCAAGTCCCCGGGGATGTGCTCGAAGTTCGTGGTGATCAGCTGCGTAGCCTGACGCCTACCTCCCGGCGAGGCCACGATCGCGTCCGCGAACGGCGCGGCCGCCTTCAGCTGTGCCTGCAGCATCGACTGGAAACTGAGGAGCTCCGCTGGCGCACGGTCCCCTTTGGCCCAACCGCCGGCAGGGGCGAACGCGACCACCGACTCGGCTCGGCCGCGCGCGGCGAGCTGCAGCGACACGTAGCCGCCCAGCGAGTTGCCCACAATATGTACGGTTTCAAACCCTGCGTCGTCCATCGCGCGCTCGACCGCGTCCGCGATCACCGCACTGTTCACCTCGCCACCAAGGGGCGGCCCGCCCGCGTGGCCGAGGAGCGTCGGAGCGAGCACCTCGTGATGGCGCTCGAGCTCCGGAAGCACGAGCTCCCAGCTCCGCCAGGTGTCTGTAAAGCCGTGCAGGCACACGAGCGGTGGCCCGGAGCCGCCGCGGTGCGACGACGTGAAATTTGAGTGCACCGGGCGCAGGGTAGAGGGAGGCGGTGCGGGCCATCAGATCTGATGACCCCGAACCGGTCGGGTACCTTCCCGCCACGCCCGCGCCCTCAACCTGCTCTAATTAAGCGCGAGCGACCTGACGTGTTCACAGACATCCTTCAGCCAACGCATCTTCTGATCATCCTGGTGGTGGCGCTACTGGTGCTCGGCCCGAAGCGCCTGCCCGAGGCGGGCCGGTCGCTGGGCAGGAGCCTGCGCGACTTCAAGGAAGCGCTCAACGGCGTGACGATTGACGAAACGCCTGAGCCCGCGATCACACCGGCCGTCACGACGCCCGATCCGGCGCCGCACGACCCGCTCCAGCCAACCGGCTGATGCACTGAGGCGCCGATCGCGGCGCTAGCCTCACCGGCAATGCCCGATCGTACCGAGGCCGCTGCGCTGATCGCACTCCTGCGCGGGGGGCGTCGCCCGTGGTCGGAGTACGCCGACCTGGTGGAGGAGGCGGGCAGCGCCGTGGCGGTGCTCGAGCGCGAGCAGGGCGCCGAGCCGGCGACCCTGTTCGGCGACCCCGGCCCAGCAGCACAACTCGAGCAGATCGGTGCCGAGATCGATGCGTGGGGAGCGGAGGGCATGAGGCTCACCACCGTGCTCGATGCCGGCTACCCGAACAATCTGCGCGGAGTTCACGACAGGCCCCCGTTCGTCTTCATCAGCGGTGCGCTCGTGCCCGCTGACGGGCGTGCGATCGCAGTCGTCGGGTCGCGCGTCGCGTCACCCCACGGCGTCTGGGCGGCACGGGCGATCGCCGAGCACCTGGTCGATCAGCGTTACACGGTCGTGAGCGGCCTCGCGGCCGGTATCGACAACGCCGCGCACACCGCGGCGCTGGCGCGCGGAGGTCGCACTCTCGCCGTGATCGGCACCGGTCTGCGCCGCTGCTACCCGCCGCAGCACGCGGACCTACAGCGCCGGATCGCTGCGGAATGCGCGGTGATCTCGCAGTTCTGGCCCGAAGCGCCTCCCAGCCGGCGCAGCTTCCCGATGCGTAACGCCGTGATGTCGGGCCTGTCGCTCGCAACCGTGGTCGTGGAGGCGTCGCTGACGAGTGGATCGAGGATCCAGGCGCGCCTCGCACTGGAACATGGGCGACCCGTGTTCCTGCTGGAGTCGGTGCTCGAGCACGAATGGGCCAGGGAGTGCGCGGCCCGACCCGGGGCGCGCGTGATCCGCTCGCCCGATGAGATCACCACGATCGTCGAGCGCCTGACCTCGCCGGGCGCGCTCGTCGCCTGACCAGCCGCGATGCCGACGGTCGCCGAGCTGACCGACCTGTACGGGAACTTCATGCTCGGCCCGCGGCCGGGCCCGGGCGTATGCGAGGTCTGCTTCACGTTTACCGAAGGTCACGATCGCTGCTTCGTCTGCGCACAGCAGAACAGCTCCCTCGACGCCGTCGCACCGATCTCCTACAGCGTCGCCGGCGGGCAGCTGCACCACGCGCTGGCCGGGTACAAGCGGCTCGGCGGCGAGGTCGCCCGGCGCCTGCAGGTAGAGCTTGCGGCGGTGCTGTGGCGGTTCCTTGCCGGGCACGAGGCGTGCGTGGCCTGGGCGGCCGGAACGGCGACGTTCGACGTCGTGACGACGGTGCCGTCGAGCAGCCGCGAGCGCGATGAGAACCATCCCCTGCGAAGGATCGTCGGTGAGCTCGTCAGACCGACTCGAGGCCGCTACGAGCGACTGCTGAGCCGCTCGGGCATTGCTGTTCGGGAGCGGACATTTGACGATCGCAAGTACGACGTAGCCCGACGGTTCGGCGGCGAGGCCGTGCTGCTGATCGACGATACCTGGACGACGGGGTCGGGCGCCCAGAGCGCTGCCGCAGCACTGCGCCACGCCGGCGCCGGCCCCGTCGCCGCGGTCGTGATCGGTCGTCACGTCAAGCGCGGCTGGAGGGAGAATGAGCAACGACTGCACGCTCTGGCGAGGCCGTTCGACTGGTCCTCGTGCCCGTGGCACGGGAGCTGAGATGCCGAGCTGTCCCCATGCAGGGAATAAAGAAGCTCGCCCTCCCCTAAGGCGCGGCGGGGGAGGGCGAGCGGACCCGGGTCTTTAGCCCGAAGCTTGCTTCGGTCGGTCTAGCTCTTCGGCTTGAGCTTCAGCGTGAGCGTTGTCGTGGTCTTACCGGAGTTGGTGACCTTGACCTTGAAGCTCAGTGCCGAGACCTTCTTCTTCTTGAGCTGCGCCTTCACGCTCTTGGCGAGCTTGCTGCTGACCGAGATCGCCGGGCTCTCGAGCGTGACCGTCGCCTTCGTCGCCGTCGAGGAGAGCGTGATCGTCAGCACGCCGTGGCTGACCTTGTAGGTGAACTTACCGGCGCCCTTGACGATGATCCCCTTCTTCAGGTTCTTCTTATTGCTCGAGAAGCTGATGCCGCTCGGCAGGGAGATGGCGATCGTCTTGATCGGCTTGGCGTTCTTGCCCTCGATCGCAGAGAAGGCGAACTTCGGCTTGTTCTTGACGAGGCCGCCGAGCGAAGTGCCGGAGGTGGTCGGCTTGCCGACCGTCGGGGGCGGGGTCGTGGTGGTCGGGCAGCCGCTGACTGCGACCATCGAATTCGACGAGGCCGACACACCGTTCTGGCCGGTGAAGGCGCCGGACAGAGTGCCGCTGGACGGGTTACAGGCCGTCTGGTAGAGCCCGCTCGCGCCGCCGTTGAGCGTCACCGCGAGGCTGGTCAGCGGCACGTCGGGGATGTCCGAGAACGTGACCGAGCTATTCGTGAGGCTCACCGTGCCCTGGAGCACGATCGGGAACGGAGCCGGGAACGTCACCGTCAGGACCGGCGCCAGAGCGGTTCCGGTCAGCGTCACGTTGCCGCTCAGCGTTGCCGGGATCAGCGGCGAGTTCGCCGTTGCGGTGCCGACCGACTTGCCCGAGTTGAGCAGGGCCACAGCGTTCGTCACATTCGGCGCCAATGCGGCGGGAACCGTGAGCGCGAGCGTCTTGTCCGCAGCCTGACCGGCAGGCTGGGTCACGTCGGTCTTCACCAGGACGTTGTCGTCACCCGAGTCCTTGGTCGCCGAGGCAACGAGCGTCGGCGTGAACGCGAGCGAGGAGCAGCCGGTGGGGGTGAACGCGCCGGCCGCGGTCTGCGGCGTCGCGCCGCCGTTGTAGGACGTGAACGACAGCGTCGTGGTAGCGGCGCCGCAGCTCGTGGGCAGGCGTGTGAACGGCTGGCTGTTGAGCGTGCCGTTCAGCGTCAGGGCGAGCTCCGAGAGAGCCAGGGTCGGAGTGGCTGCAAGCTCATCGGGGATCGTTCCCTGCATGACGAGGCTGCCGGTCGAGGTGGCGCTGACCGCCGCCGTAAAGTCAAGCCCGGCATAGGGTACCGGGAAGGCAACGGCGATCCCCGCAATGTCGGATGCCGCGGGCGGCGTCGTCAGCGTCAGAGTGATGGCCGTCACCGGCGTGCCGACGCCGGCTACTGTCACCGTGGCAGTGCCGCTACCGATCACGCAGGAGCCACTCGGCGTCGCGGTCAGGCACGACGCGTTCGCGCTCGCGCTCGTCAGCAGGCCTGGGGGAAGTGCGAGCGTGACGCTCTCCGGCGAGTCGGTGGCAGGGCTGGCAAAGAAGGTTGCGTCGGAGGTTACGTTGGGGTCGCCGCCGGCTTGAAGGGTGGTGGGCGTGACCGTAAGGGTGGGCGCCGCCGACGCCATCGCGGGCGCGGCGACCGGCAGCGCAACCGCTGCTATGAAAGCGAGCAGCGCTCGCCGTGGAATTCGAAACTTCACTGAGATACCTCTCTCTATACCGGGGTTTGTGGAGGGGAGAACTGCTTGCGGAACCCTCCAGCCCTGGCTCGACACCACGCCCGGCCGTGCTTCGGGGCGTGAGCGGGCGCGGGGGACACGCGCGAAGGACATTGTATGGCCGCGTGAGAGCGGCCATTCGCGGCTATCTGATCAGTCCCCTCTCCGGTGACGGTTCGGCGAGCCATCTGGCCCAACGTTGCAAGACATGATCGGTCCGCTCCCGAGACGGCGCATCCGTCCGAACCACGGCCCGGCTTGCGGCAAACTACGGGGGGCCCACACGGCCGATGGCCGAATCTACAACCGCGTAGCTATGACTGCTAGCCTTGCCGCCCTCGATGCCTAGGCGCCCAGCCCTCCCGCCCGCGTCGGCGCCACGCCGGCGCTACGCGGCGCGCATGCCGCCCGAGGAGCGCCGCCAGCAGCTGCTCGACGCAGCACTCGGAGCGATCCTCGAACAGGGCTACGCCGGCGTGTCGATCGAGGCAATCGCGCGCTCGGCCGGAGTCACCCGCCCTGTCGTCTACGACCACTTCCCGAACCTCGGCCTGCTGCTGCAGGCTCTGTTTGACCGTGAGGAGCAGAGCGCGCTCGCGCAGCTCGCCGAGGTCTTCCCGACCGATCCTGGGTTGCAGGATCCCGTCGAGGTACTCGCCGCCGGTGTGGGCCGCTTCCTCAAGGCGGTTGAGAGCCGGCCGGCCACCTGGCGGCTGATTCTGCTGCCGCCTGAGGGCACGCCGGAGATGGTTCGCCGGCACGTCGACGCCAACCGTACGCGTACGCTGGCGCAGATCGAGCAGGTCGTCCGCTGGGCGCTGGCCCAGCCGGGATGGGCGTCCGGCATCGATCCCGAGCTGGCCGCGCGCGCGATCCGCGCGATCGGCGAGGAGGCGGGGCGCACGCTGCTGATCGATCCAGAGAGCTACCCGCCGGAGCGCTACGAGCAGTTCGTCGTCGCGATAATGGGCCTGCTCGGCTCGCGTCCGCGCTAGCTCGTTCGAGAGTGGACGGGCGGCGCGGCCCGGCGCGCGAGACGACATGGGGCGAAGCCCCCTGACAACACCGGGCCGACCCTAGACTCGCTTCAATGTCCGCCGCCGAGACCGCACGTCCACCTACCGAACGTTCGGCCCTCGAGCTCGCTCGCGCGATCCGCACCCGCGAGCTGAGCTCGCGCGATGTCGTCGATGCGCACATCGCGTTGCTCGAACGGGTCGGGCCGCGGATCAACGCGGTCGCGGTCGACCGTTTCGACAGCGCGCGCAGCGAGGCCGACGCCGTCGACCGCCGGATCGCCGAGGCCAACGAGGACGGGGCACTGGGGCCGCTGCTCGGTGTCCCGTTCACGGTCAAGGAGTCAATCGCCGTGCGCGGGATGCCCTCCTCCGCCGGCCTGGTCGCCCGCCGCGACCACCGCTCCCACAGCAGCGCGCCGGTCGTGCAGCGGCTGCTCGACGCCGGTGCGATCCCGCTCGGCGTCACGAACACGTCCGAGCTGACGCTCTGGATCGAGTCCTACAACCCCCTGTACGGCCGGACCAACAACGCCTACGACCCCGGCCGGACGGCCGGCGGCTCCTCGGGTGGCGAGGGCGCGGCGGTGGGAAGCGGCGGATCGCCGTTCGGGCTCGCGTCGGACATCGCCGGGTCGATCCGGATCCCGGCGCAGTTCAACGGCGTCTTCGGGCACAAGCCCTCGACCGGCGTCGTCCCCAACAGCGGCATGTACCCGCCGTCGGACGGGCCTGCGGGGCGGATGCTCGGCGTCGGGCCACTCGCGCGCCGCGCCGAGGACCTGATGCCGCTGCTGCGGCTGATCTCGGGGCCAGACGGGACGGACCCGTTCGCGCGCGACCTCGCGCTCGGCGACCCGGCCGACGTGTCGATCGAGGGGCTGAGCGTGGTTACGGTCGAGGACACGGGGTTGCCGGGACTGAGCCAGGAGCTCCGCGACGCGCGCGAGCGTGCCGTCGGTGCGCTGATCGCGCTGGGCGGGCGGGTACGCCGGGTGACACTGCGCTCATGGCGCACTGCCCTGCTCCCCTACCTGACCACGCTACAGGCCGGATCGTCGGGGTCGACGAGTGGCCTGATCGTCGACGCGGGTGGCGAGGAGCCGACCTGGCGAACGCTGCTCAGTCCCCGGGTCCCGTACACGCTGCCGGTCCGGATCGCGCTCGCCGCAGGCATGCTCCCCGAATCCGCCGACTCGGCCGCGCAAGAGCGGCTGCTGGAACAGGGCCGCCGGGTCGCTGAGGAGCTGATCGAAGCGATCGGAGACGGCGTGCTGCTGCATCCCGCGCACCCACGCGTCGCGCCGCGCCATGGCCGGACGGTCGGGCGGCTTTGGCTGATCACGCCGGCAGCCGTGTTCAACCTCGCCGGCGTCCCGGTCACCCAGGTCCCGCTCGGGCTCTCCGACGGCGGGCTGCCGCTCGGGGTCCAGGTCGCGGCCGGGATCGACAACGACCACGTCTCGATCGCGGTCGCGATGGCGCTCGAGAAGGCGTTCGGCGGCTGGGTGCCGCCGCCCCTTTAGACACCGCCGAACCGACCGGAGCGGTCTCCGGTCGGCGCGGCGGCTTTGCCCCAAGTACTCGGCGGGGACCCGCTTCCAGGTCCCCGCCAAACCCCTCGGTCACGCCCACGGCCGGGTAGGGCGCGACCTTCGGGAGTTGCCTTCGGTTGCTGAAACACGCGAGGCGAGCGAGAGTTGCGTCCCGGCGACCACACGGAGGGTCGTCCCCGCTGTCTTGCCATACTTGCGTCTCTCCCCTTGGGGGCGTAGCTCAGTTGGTTAGAGCGCCGGCCTGTCACGCCGGAGGTCGCGGGTTCGAGTCCCGTCGCTCCCGCTTTAGAAGTGCCTGGTATTGGGGCACTTTTTCTCTCGTTGCGCGGCCGCGGCTTGGCTCGGCCGTTCATGCGGGCAACGGTCTCGGGCAACCTCCACGGCCGTTGCCCGCCCTCAGGTTGGTCGCGTCCGCCAACCTCACAAGGTTTCACCGGACGGGCCGGACGAGACCCGCCACCAGCACCCAGGGAACCGGCCGCGGAATCACTCAGCGATCGACGTGCCGGCTCGTGGCTCGGGACGGTCGGCTTCTGATCCCGCATCCCGTCGACGTCGACCGGCACGCCTCTTGGCGGCGAACGCAGAAGGCACGGCTCGCCGCCCCTCAGGGCGTCGAGGGCGCGCGGGAGAGCGCCGGGGTCTCGGTCCATCGTTCGGAGCCGTCGTCCGCAGACACCCAGCTGGAACCCGCTCCTCGTGGCATGAAAATGCGGCTCGGAGGGTCCGTCCGGGTCCGGGCCTAGCGTCTGGTGATCCGGGACAGGGGCCTTCTTGGGAGAACGCAGACGGGTAGGCCGTTTTCGGCGATGGGCTTCGAGCCCGTGCTTTTCGTTCGGCCGCCCCTGCGACTTGCCTGGATTGAGGGGTTGAGCTCGTATCGGTCTGTGTCGTTGTCCCGCTGGTTCTCCCATCGTGTGTTAACCACCATGTTGTGGAGGTGAGTGATGGCGTTGGTGAGGTGGGTCGGTCGCGCGATCGGCTTGGATGTGCATCGTGATTTTTGTGTGGTCGCGATCTGTGAGGAGGGGAAGGTTCGTTCTGGGGGGCGAGTCCCGAGCACTCCGGAGGGTTTGCAGGATCTGGCGGGGAGTTTGCTGGGGACGGATCGGGTGGCGTTGGAGGTGACGGGTTCGTGTTGGGAGGTAGCGCGGATCCTTGACCGGTTCGTGGATCGTGTGGTGGTGGTCAGTCCGGATGACACGGGTATCTCGATCGCTCGCGCAAAGACGGACAAGCTCGATGCTCGGACGCTGGCGGGGTTGTTATGGAAGGGGGAGCTTGACGCGGTGTGGATGCCCGATGAGCGCTGCGGTGTGCTGCGTCGTCGCCTCGCGCGGCGTGAGCAGCTGATGCGCGCGCGGACGCGCAGCAAGAACGAGATCGCAGCGGTGCTGCAGCGCCGGCTGGTGCCCAAGCCGGGATTTGCTGACCTGTTCGGCGTCAGCGGCCGCCGGTGGCTGGACGGTCTCGAGCTACCGGTCGAGGAGCGCGAATCGATCGACGCGGGCATGCGGCACATCGCGTTCATGGATCAGGAGATCGCCGCGGTCGACCGGCTGGTCGCTCAGCAGGCGTTGGCGTGGCCGGAGATCCGCCGGTTGATGACAGTGCCGGGCGTGAACCTGATCTGCGCCGCGTCGTTCCTTGCCGCGATCGGCGAGTCCTCGCGGTTCTTCACGAGCCGCAAGCTGGTGGCCTACCTCGGGCTCGACCCGAAGGTCCGCCAGTCCGGCGAGACCCCGGCGCGGTCAGGCCGGATCTCCAAGCGCGGATCGGCGTCCGCCCGCTGGGCGCTGGTCGAGGCCGCGTGGAGCGTAGTCAAGCAACCCGGCCCGCTACGCGCGTTCTACGAACGGATCCGCGCCATGCGCGGTCACGGCAAAGCGATCGTCGCGACCGCCCGGAAACTCACCGTCCTGTTCTGGTGCATGCTCACCCGCTCAGAGGACTACGCCCACCAGCGCCCCGCGCTGACCAAGAAGAAGCTCCGCCAACTCGAGCTCACCGCCGGCGCGCCCGCGCGCACGAAGCAGGCCGCCGGGATCTGGAGTACCAACCGGGCGATCCTGCACGCCGAACGCGCCCTCACCGAACAGGCCGAGATCTCCTACAAGCGAATGGTCACCGACCAACAAGCCGGCAAGCCATCCAAAAAAGTGGGCGCGAGCGCGACACCGGAGCGCGCATAAACAAAGGCCCTCGAAGGGCAAAGCTGCGCGGCAGACTGAAAGCTCCTGACGTCTGCACTTCGCTACGTCAGTCGCCCGCGCCCACCACACAATCTAAACGATAGGAGGGCGCCGAAGTCGGAGTGCAGAAGCTGCCGAATGCCTACGTACGCTCGCCTCCTCAAGCTAGCGCTAGCCGGAGAAGACTTTCCGATGCGCGTGGGCGCGCGCTATGGGGTGATGGCGGATACGAATGGGGGCGACCACCTCCCAAATGTGCTCGATGACATCCCAGCGCTCAACTATCACATGCTCGGTGCCCGGGATCTGAAGTCAGTGATCGCCGACATGCTCCGGTACTCCCGCCACGCGTTTCTGGTTTTCTCGCAGACCCAGTCCGAGTACGCGTCGGTCTATCGCACGACCCCAGCGGGTTCGCTTGAGAGCCTAGATCGGGCTGTCAGTCGGTCCCCACGTTTTTCGCTCTGGTTCCACAATGGCGACACGCGCATCTACCGACTGATCGACAGCGCCGCGGTCAGTCGGACAGTTGGCACACGTCATTGGCACCGAGCACATCCGATAACCGTCCGCGTGCACCAGCCACCGTCATCCGCTGGGTTGACGGATACGGCTGCTCGAGACGAGCAATGACGACTCTGAGCGACAAGCAGGCCCAGTTGTCTTCAACGGCGAGTCCAGGAGGCGATTGGCCGCCAGGATCCGCGACGCCGGTCGTCGAGGCAGCGACTCGTGAGGCCTTGCGCGGCATGTTTGCCAGAGACTCGCTGTACATGGTCCTTTGGGGCGTGCAACTCGCCATCTTCGCGGTGTGCGTGCCAATCACCACACGGCTGCTTGGCCCGGTTGGGTTTGGGCGCCTCGCTTCGGCGATTGCGGTGATGCAGATCCTGGTCGCGCTGGGCAGCTTCAGCCTTCAAGCCGCCGTACAGCGGCTCTACGCAGATCCCGATGGGGAACGAAATGCGCGTCGCGTTGTGTCGCTTGCGATTCTTCTGGCGACTGCTTCGTTCGCGCTCGCCGCAGAAACCGGGCCATTGTGGTGTCACGCGCTAGGGCTTGGGACCTACGGCCCGACGATCCAGCACGCAGTGGCCTGGGCGGCGCTCACCGCGATAAGCAATGCCGCGCTCGGACTCATCCGAAGCCGCGACCAGTTGTTCGCGTTTGGGATTGTCACAGTGCTGCAGTCAGTTGTGGCCGAGGTTCTGAGCCTGCTGCTGGTCCTGCTGGTGCGTCGGACGGCATCCGAGTTCGTGCTCGGCGAGATGATCGCGCAGGGTGCGACTGTGGTCGTCGCTCTGCTGGTGGTCCGGCCGTTGGCGCTTCGGCGGCGTGATCTGTCGATGCTCAGACAAGCGCTCCGCTACTCGGGAGGCCTCGTGCCGGCAGCGCTAGCCACGTTCGTGCTCGACGCCTCGGACCGGCTGATCATTCGCCACGATCTAGGGTCGTCGGCCGTTGCACGCTACGCCGTGGCCTACAACATCGCCAATCTCACGATCGTCTTACTCGGCGTCCTAGCAACCGTGTGGATGCCGCGGATCTTCTCGCTCGCTGACGAGAGAGTTCGCGCGTCGGTGTTGACCGCGAGTCGAAACGTCGTGTACGCCCTCTTGATCCCAGCCGTGCTGGGCGTGACAGCGGCGTCGCCGATCCTCTTGAAGATCTGGGCCCCGCCCAGTTACCGGCCTGCGGGTCTGCTGCTAATAGTTGCCATCGTGGCGGTGACAGCGTTCCCCTACGCGGGGATGCTTGCGGCCGGGAGGGTTCTTATGCTCGCCAAGAGCACTTTGACTGTCGGAATTGCGACGGTGATCGCCGGGCTCGGGAACATCGGGATGAATCTACTACTCGTTCCGAGGCTGGGGATCACTGGCGCAGGCCTCAGCACTTTCCTCGCGTACGGACTCCTCTTTGCCTTGCAGGCGTCTCGCGCGCGCAGAGTGATCCGTCTCCCCGCTCCACCGAAGATTCTGGTTACCAAGGTCGCCGCGGCCGTGACGGTCAGCATCCTCTCGTCGCAGTTGCCGTCGAGCTCGATCCTTACAGCCGCAAGGGTGTTCGTCGCGATCGCCTGTCTTGTGCTATTCGCGGCAATGCTCTCAAACATGCTGACGCCGTCGCGCTCTGCTGTGGCGCGACGGATTGCTGCTGTTGTCCATCCCACCGACGTGGCGATCCTGACCTGATGGCGCCGACGGCAGGAGCAGCAGTGGTTCTCGCCCATGCCGACGCGGCCCAGGTGCGACGGCTGATCGGAGCTCTGACGGGGATCGAGGTTTTCCTGCATTGTGATGCGAAAACGCCGAATCGCGTGTTCGCGGCAATGACAGAGCCGAGCGGGGCGTGTGTGCATGCTGTTCCGCGCCGGAGAACGAGCCTGTCAAGTTGGTCGCTCGTCGCGGCAGAGCTGGCCGGAATCAAGATGGCGCTCGCACAGAGCCGAGCTGAGCACATCATCGTCATGTCCGGAAGCTGCTACCCGCTGGTTTCGACTGAAGGGATCGAGGACGAACTCGCCGGTTGGAGAGGTCGGTCTCGCCTGGAGCTCAACCCTCTTCCTTACGCACCGTGGGGGAGACGGCGTGCCCCCGACGGCGGCCTGTGGCGTTTCGAGCACCGCTTCGTCACATTTCGCGGCCAGGTCGTTTTCCTGGGTGACATGCCGGTTCCGACGATCCGGCGCAAGGTTCCGACAGATCTGCAGCTCCACGCTTCATCGCAATGGAAGATCTACGCGCGAGAGCATGCAGCAACCCTTCTGCGTGTGCTCGATGAGCGTGCGGATCTGCTCAAATTCTGGCGTACAACGCTGATCCCCGACGAGTCGTGCGCCGCATCGATCCTCCGTTCGCCGGCTCTGGTGGGAACCACTGCGGAAAGCGTCTGCGATGACCTGCCGTGGTACATGGAGTGGCCGCAGGTGGATCCCCGCCACCCACGGTGGCTCGCGGATGAGCACACCCCGCTGCTTGGGGAGGCTCGGTTCGCGCACCCAAGAGATCCGCTCCTAGACCGGGGCCCAATTGAGGACCGGAGCAGAGATGGTCACCGCAAGCTGTTCGCTCGCAAGCTCTCGTCGCACGCGTCGTCGCTCGTCGACATGATCGACGCGGAGCTGCGGACATGATCACGCAACCCAGGCCAGAGAAGGTCGATGATGCAAACCAATGGTTACCTACCGATCGGCCCATTCGCGCATATGGATCCGACTGCAGTGGCGCAGATGTCGCTGGATCAATCCCCGCTTCAGCTGAAGCCCCTGGGTTCCGGCTGGCCGCAGGCGGCACGAGACACATTGCTGCTCGTGCGCCTTCATGACTTGCCGCTTGCGCTCGTGTACATCGACTCGCCGCCGGAGCAGGTCGACGAGCTCCTGCTTGCGGACGCCATCTGGCGCCAGGCAGCGGATCTAATCCTTCGCCATGTGGAGGCCTGCGGGTGCGCCGACCCCCCATCCGACGCGACCGCGCTCATCAGGCTCTTTCCGCCAGATAAGAGCGAGCACACGCCGTCGCCTCCGGTCGACCCGAGCCTCAGCGTGGCGCTCATAATCCCGACTGCTGGCCGAGGCGACCGACTGGCCCGCTGCCTCGACTCGCTGGTGTTGCTCGAGCGTGCGGACCTCGAGATCATCGTCGTGGATAACGCACCCAGCTCGGGGAACGTTGCCGACGTCGTCGATGCGGCGGCCAGCCGCCTGCCCGGCATTCGATACATAGCCGAACCACGCCCGGGCAGCTCGGTCGCCCGCAACCGCGGTATCGCGGAGACCGACGCGGAGATCGTCGCGTTCACGGATGACGATGTCATCGTGGACGCCCACTGGCTCGACTGGCTGATGTCGCCGTTCGCAGCGGACAACGTCGGATGCGTGACGGGCATGGTATTGCCGCTCGAGCTCGAGACACCGGCGCAGAAGCAGTTCGAGCTGTACGCCGGGTTCTCCAAGGGCCTCGAGCGACACGTCTACGATCTCGGCGCGCACAGCGCATCGGGCCGCCTGTTGTATCCGTACTGGGGCGGGGTGTTCGGTTCGGGCAACAGCATGGCCTTCCGAAGGGGTGCGCTGGTTCAGGAAGGGGGATTCGATCCGGCTCTTGGAGCCGGAAGCGTTGCTCTCGCCGGCGCGGACATCGAGGCACTGAGTGCAGTCGTACGGCGCGGCGACCAGCTCGTCTACGAGCCGCGGTCGTTCTGCTGGCATGAGCACCGGCGCGACGATGACGCGCTTCGACGCCAACTCTTCAACTATGGGGCTGGGTTCACCGCGATCCTGACGAAGTCGCTTCTGTGCGACCGACGATTCCCTCGCGCGATTGCGCGATCTGTTCCCGTCGCGGTTCGCCTGCGCCGGAGTCGTCGCAACAACCCGTCGACGACACAAACGCCGCAGCTCCCACAGGACCTGGCACGGCTACAGCAGCGGGGAATGCTGGGCGGACCGACGCGGTATCTCAAGAGCATCCGGTGGGCACGGCGCCTAGCGCTCGACGACGCGATCCGGGGTCGGTGACCGTGACGTCTGCGACAACGCCTGGAGGGTCGGCCGGTGCTGCGCGTCCGTATGGCCTGCGGCGGCTCGTGTTGCCTGCGCAGGCGTTCGCGTCCGTGCTCGAGCGTGGCAAGACCGTCGTTCGCGTCGTTAACCGGAATCGGCCGGGACGGCGGGTCCGCTGGGGATCACTACAGCGGGTACGGCCGTTCAGCGACCACTACGGGTTCGACCGGGGACTTCCGGTTGACCGGTACTACATCGAGGCCTTCATGCGCGACTCGAACGGTGTGATCCGCGGCGATGTGATGGAGATTCGGGCTCCGGTGTACACGCGACGATTCGGTCACGCGGTCACGCGAGAGCACGTCGTCGACATTGACTCTGCCAATCGGCACGCCACGCTGATCGCAGATCTGAACGAGCCCGGCTCGTTGCCTGAGGACGCATACGACTGCGTGATCTTCACGCAGACGCTCCAGTTCCTTCGTGACGAAGGCACGGCGCTACAGAACCTTTACCGGTCGGTTCGGCCCGGCGGTGCGGTGCTGATCACGGCTCCGTCGCTGAGCCGAGTCGACCATGAGATCCCGGAGTCTGACTATTGGCGTTACACCCCAAGCGGCCTGCTCGCCAGGCTTGTGCAGTGCTGCCCCGGCGCGGAGCTGTCGGTGGAGGGTCACGGGAACGTGCTGACCGGAATCGCTTTCCTGACTGGACTTGCGGTCGAGGATCTCGATGGCGACCAACTCGACGTCAACGACCCGTCGTTTCCGACGATTGTCTGTGCGATCGTAAAGAAGCCGAACTCGCCCGCGTCGTTGGCGGACACGGAGCGCGATGAACATGGCTTGTGACTGGATGGCGCCATCAGATCGAGCTCGGTCGTCGCTCGCTCAAGCATTCGATCCGCGCTCAAACGCTCTAAACGCGCTGAGGCTCGCGTTCGCGACGATGGTGGCGATTGGACACTGCGCCCTGATCGCATTCGGGAGTCGGCCACTACACGTCGGGTCCTTGGAGATACAGGAGGTCGGCGTCGACGGGTTCTTCGTCATTAGTGGCTTCCTGATCACACGGAGCTGGCTGAGCTCGAAAGACAAGCGTCGCTATGTGATCAGGCGCTGCGCAAGAATCTTTCCCGGCTACTGGATGGCGCTCATGGTCACGGCACTTGTTCTGACGCCGATGATTTGGCTTGGGACGCATTCGTCGCTTGCAGGATTCCCGTTGCTGGGAATGCACGGTGCGTTGAGCTTCGTCTTCACGAACAGCCTGCTGTGGTTTCACCAGCAGCAGATTCATGGTGTGCTAGCTGCATCCCACCTTGGGAAGGCGACAGACGGCGCGCTCTGGTCCCTGTTCCCTGAGTTTTTCGCCTACATGGGAGTGTTGGCACTCGGCATGCGCCGCATGCTGAGGCCCGATAGCCGGGTGGCGCCTGCCCTCCTCGCGCTTCTGATGGGGATGATGGCGTGGAACATCGTCGACCACAGGTCGTTTGCGCAGATCCTTCACTCGCCCATTCTGGCCGGCAACACGGTGAGGGTGTTCTCGATGTTCGCAGCTGGAATGACGTTCTACCTGTGGGAACAGCGCGTCGTGATGTCGACGCGGCTTGCCGCGTGCGCCATGGGTGTGGTGATCGCCTCCGCGGCGTTGCCTCAATACGAGCTGGTCGCTGCGCTCCCGTTCGCGTACGTCGTCTTATGGCTCGGCGTCCGCCTGCCGTTCACGAGCGTGGGGCGTCGGTATGACCTCTCCTACGGCGTCTACCTCTACGCGTGGCCCGTCATGCAGATGCTTTCGACGCTGGGACTGGTTGCCTGGGGCTACGTTCCGTTCACCGCCGTGTGTCTCGCGATTTCGGCTGCCCTTGCTGCCTGCAGCTGGCGGTTCATCGAGCGGCCAGCTATTCGGTGGTCGAGCAGATCCCTGCAGCGACTCGGGATCGACCGGTCGACCCATCGGGTCAATGTCGGGCCAGTGAGCGCGCTCACCGATCTAGTCACAACCGTGCGGCCGCCAGTCGTTCGCGCCGCTGACGACTAGGGCAGCTTCGCTGAGGCCGGTCGGGCCAGCGGTGCACGGGCCGCCGTCCGGCACGGCTCGCGAGGGGAGTGACGACGGGACGGTGTTCACCGGGAGCGGCTTTCTCGCGGGATTCGCGGTCGAGAAGCTCGCCGCCGATCACCTGGACGCCAGCGAGTCAGCGTTTCGAAGATCGTGTGCGCCGTCGTGAGAAAGCGCGTCGCAGAGCGGAGTTCAAAAGGGTGCGGTTCCGCTAACGCGGACGGCTTGAGAGCAGCCTGCCCGCGGACAATACTGCCTCGAGGTAATCCCGCGAACTGATTTGTCGCTGAGCGGTCCGAGCCAGGCCCACGGCAAGGCGTCGCAACAGGCGCACCAAGCCGCCAGGGCTCCGCGCATGGATCGCCAGGACGGCGACGTTCCCGACGTAGTACTGGCCGGGGCGGGCCGGCTTGTAGGGGTGGAGCACCAGAACCTCGTCGCCACCGCCCAGGTAAGAACCGCGAAAGCCGAGATCCAGACCGCGCAGCACATAGTCGGAGTCCTCTGATGCGCCATAACGCGCGCCTAGCCCGAGCCGCTCGTCGAAATCACCAATCGCCCGCACTGCGGCAGCGGTCAAGAACACGTTGTTGGAACTAACCATGTTCATGACGGCCATCGGCGACAGTGACTGATTGCGCTCCGGAAAGCGCAGCCGATCCACAAGCGTTCCTGAAGGCGCGTACGGTCCGCAGATGATGTCCTGGTGCAGGATGTCGAGGTGTGTGGCTACACGGGATAAGAGGCCGTCCGGATAGGCGCAGTCGTCGTCGGGAAAGCCGACCGCATCAGCGGCGTCCAACAGACCGCGAGTCCGTGCCAGTGCTAGAGCCGCGTTGCGCGCGGCGCTCAGGCTGATCTTGTGCGGTACGCGCAGCGGGTGCAGCTGAAACGGGGGCGGCGTCAGCGCCGGGGCGGCACCCTCGCCGCGCACCACAAGAACCATGTCGCCGTCGACCCGCTGTTTCGCGAGACTCTCGAGGAGGAGTTCGAGATTCGCCCTGGATTCAGGGCTGAGGTCAGTCACGGTGATGAGCAGGAATCTCACGTTGCTGCTGGCAAGCCTAGTCGCCGACCGTCTGGATGCACGGGCCGCCTCTGGCCCGCGGGGCCCGCTACCGGCTCGAACGCTGTGTCGCTGACGGGACAGAGCGCCGCCGATTCCATCAGTGCTGCCACACCCGCACCGAGGCGACCTGCATCGCGGCCGGAACCGTCGGCGCGGTGCCCGCGGCGCCGATCCCGAGGATGATGTACATCGGCGCCGCGGTTATCCCCGTCGTGATCCGCCCGACCTTGACGCCGTCGTAGTAGTAGGTGACCGAGGCTAGCGGACGATGGGATCCAAGCGGACGACTCTTAAGTCGCCGAAGCGGTCGTCCCTGGGACCGTCCGGACGACTCCTTCCGCAGAATGCGATCGCCCGGCGCCGGCGCCGCTCCGCAGAACCGGACGCTCGAGATTGGGCGGGAGCGACAGCCGACACGGTCCAGGGGGCACCGGGATGCTGACGAGCGCATTCGTAGAAAGCAGGCGTGCGCCACGACCGGCGGCTGCCGCCTGCCCCGGCCCAAGATGACCGGTGCCTGCCTGCCGCTTATGGGCGAGCTCGAGCTCGCCGAGCTTGGCGCGCATGCTTTCGCGGCGAAGCGAGCGCCGGAGCATCGGCTCCCGAGCGCGGTCCGGACTGTTGCTTTCCCGACTGCTCGTGCTTGCACGGCCGCCCGCCTGACGGCTAGCGCGCCGGCCGGGACGACCCCGGCGGGGCTGATCCCGGCCCTGTCGTTGATAGCCCGTTGTATCTGCGAGATGGCGTGGAGTCGCGGCTGTCGCTTCAGGCGGCGAGAGCGTATCGGCTCAGTTGACGCCAGGCCCGTTAAGCGCCACAATTGTGGCGTGACTAGCGAACCGCTCCGCGCAGTGAGAGACCACCTGTCAGAGATCGTCGACCGTGTCGAGCGCGAGCACGACCGGGTCGTGATCACCCGGAACGGTCGCGAGGCGGCCGTGCTCTTGAGCGCCGCGGATCTCGCCGAACTCGAGGAGACCCTGTCGGTGCTCAGCGATCCCAACGCGCTCGCTGATATCCGCGAGGCGGATGCCGCCTATGGTCGCGGTGAGGTCGTTCGCGGCGTTGACGCGGTACGCGCTCTGCGGCCGTGACCGCGCCCGGCGAGTACGAGCTCGTCGTCACCCCACCAGCCGCGCGAGCCATCGCAGAGCAGCTGTCGGAGCCGGTGGCGGCCGCCGTGATCGAGTTCCTGACGACCACGCTGATTCGCGAGCCACGACGCGTCGGCAAGCCACTGCGCCGCGAACTGTCCGGCGTGTGGTCGGCCAGACGCGGGACCTATCGCATCCTGTACCGCATCCGCGAGGACCCTCGTGAAGTCGTGGTGCTCCGGGTTGAACATCGCGGCGACGTCTACCGACCCCGATAACCCGCAGCCGTCGCGAGCCCAGATGACTGACGTGATCCGGATCGTCGCCTCGATGCTCTGGTCACCAAAGCACCCATCTCGTCGCGTCGCCGCTCAGCAACAGCCTCGGCCGCACGCGACCTCACAGATGCCTTGATCGATCTCCATCAGCGGGGTCTACGCACGGTGGAGGCGCGATCCCGGCCGTCCGGACTGAGCCGGCGAGTCCGGGCCTGGCGATTAGGTGAGGCCCGCATCGAACCACGCCTGCAGGCCTGCCGTCGTTTCGGTCGGGTTTGCGCGGAGTTTCTGGTCGAGGATCTCGTCGTAGTACTCGAGTTCGTGGATGAGCACCGGGATCGCGCGGCCGAACACGGCGGTGATCGCCTTGTTCTCGTGGAGTCGCTGCACGACGCGGATCAGGAGATGGATGAACGGGTTAGTCAGTTCGGTCCCGTCGATCACGAAGGCTTCGATGCTGCTGTGGTTGAGCTGGGTCTGCTCCGTGATCCATGCGTCTCGGAGGGCGAGTTCGCCGGGGTCGCCGTCCTCGGCGCCGATCAGCGCGAGTTCGTCTTGGAGGTAGAACGCGAAGTTCCAGCGCGCTTCGAGTTCGCTTGACGCGGTCGGGATGGCTTCGGTAACGGCGGTCTCGGTGTTGTGCCCGACGCGTTCCGCCGGGATCCGTTCGTCGTCGCTCTCGTCGGTCACCCACAACGAGATCACGTAGGTCTCGGCTCGCTCGGCGACTGGCACGCGGTCGATTGCGGCCACGACACGGTCGTAGATGTACTCGTCGTACGCGCTCACGCCGACTAACGTAGCCCAAGGCAGGCTCGCCGTGCCATAGCCGCCCACACCTACTCCCGGACGAGAAGGCTCGAGCTGCAGCCCTAACGCGGCGCGTGGTCGAGTGGGGTCCCAGGTTGCCGCGGTCAGCCGCCGACACAGACCGCGAGCCCGGCGGCGCGGAAGACAGCGTCCGCCGGTGCCGTCAGCGCACGGGCCCGTGCGGCCAGCGCTTGTGCGTGGCGAACATTTCCGCGTCGCAGCGCTGGTATCTCGGCGTCGACCAGTTGCTGTCCGCGCTTCTCGACTGCCAGCGCCCTGCTGATCTGTCCGAAGACTGGCTGGCGACCGCGGATGCTCCTGATGTGTGCCAGTGATGCGTCTAGCAGCGAGCTGACCCTGGTTGCGTACTTGAGGACAGCCGGACTGGTCGGGGTCGCGCCGGTCGGCGCTGCCAGCGCGAGGATCTGGTGGCGCGACTTCGCGCAGCTCGCTGCGACAGCGGCCACGAACGCCTGTCTTGTCACGGTGGTCGCGCCCGAAGTCGTCGATCTGACTGGAACCGACCCACTCCCGCACCCTGCCAAGCCGATAACGGTGCACGCTGCTGCAGCCGGCCAGACTCGAGATCGACACGACCTGAGACCGGCGAGCCGGTGGCGGATCGACTCGCGCGGCATCTCCGCTGATCCTAGATCAGCACGCAGCCTCCGCGTGCTGTCCTCCGCCGCTGACGAGCCGTCGTCGTCGCCCCAGTGGCGAGGCAGCGGTCACAGATTCCCCGGGCGCGGCGAGTTAACTGGTGTGATGACGGGGCGCGGGGTTCGAACCGATGACACTGGTTCTGCTCCTGGGCCGTCCCCGCCCTCGGCCCTCGGCGGTCGGCGCTAGCTCGGATGGCGGCCCGGCAGTTGCCGAACATTCTGCGCCTCCCCTTCTTCACCGCCGCGCTCGCGCCCTCCTCCCGGCCGGCGTTCCGGCGCGAAGTGCTCAACGCGGCCGCGGGCCGGACCGCGGCGCTGCGCGACGACCAAACCTGCGACGCGCCGAGCGGGGCGGGCTCATGAGCGCCACGACCCGGTCGTCGCCTAAGGTGGCGGGCATGAGCTCCGCATCGACCGGTACCGAAGCGCGCGTGAACGGGCACTGCCGTTCGGGGAGCCCGCGATCGAGGTCTGGCCGAGTCGCGCTGGTCTGTCTCTTCGCCGCCCTGTTCGGTGCCTGTGACCAGTACCTCGGCAGCACCGACTGGCCGTTCAGCCACAGCGACGCCTGGCTGGCTGACGTGAGTCTGCTGGCGGCGCCCTGGCTGGCCCTGCCGTTCGTCGCAGGCCTCTGGGCCCGGACCCCGCGCCGCGCGGCCGGCCTCGGCCTGGCGGCGACGTCCGCCGGGATCGTCGGGTACTGCCTGGTGGCCTGGAGCCCGATCGAGGGAGCGCGGCTGTCCGTGGGCTTGATCCCGAGCCAAGCGCATCAGTTGGTGCCGGGGCTGGTGACCGGGCCGCTGTTCGGCTGGCTGGGCTGGCGGTGGCGCGCGCGGTGCGCCTGGACCGCCGCCGCGCTGCTCGTCGCCGCGTTCCTCTGCGAGGGCCCGGTGTTGCACGTGGTGGGCGGGCACGGCGTCACGTTGCCCGAGGGCTTCTCGGTCGTGCTTCCCTCACCGCCGTCGACCGGCGTTGTGGTCGGGGAGATCGTGTTCGGCCTGCTGCTGGCGGTCGCGTTCACGTGGTCGTACGCGCGGGAGCGGGCGCGGACGGCCTCGGTCACCCGACGTCGGGAGGACCGATTCACCCCGTGAGACGGGCGATGTCGGCCGTTCCCATCACCTTCCGGCCTGTCCGGGTCCGAAGCCGTCAGGACGGGCGACGTTACTCGCTCGGATGTCGACAAGCCAGCAACGACTCTGTGGCAGGCGACGACTTGATTGCCCGGGCGCCAGCGGGCACGGCGGCGACTGTACGGGCGGACAACATTCGGCCCGCAGCCCGGTCCGGCGCGCTGCTGGTCCGCCGGAGAGCAGCCTCGCTCGCTCGCCGGCTCACAGATGCAACGGGCTACCACCGGCAGCGGCGGGTTCGGCGCGAGTTTGTCCGTCGCGGCCGGCCTGCTTGCCGCCGGGCTGCGACTCGGCGAGCGGGTCCGGGTAGCAAACGCAGCAGTCGGGACGGCCGCTCCAAGGCCGTCGCCCGCGCTCTCGCTTGGCCGCGAAAGCATGCGCCCCAAGACTGGGTTCGACAACCGCGTTGGGCCGCTCACCCGGGCCGCGGACAGGCGGCGGGCCGCGCGCCGAGCGGCACGGCCCGTGGCCGGTTTAGCTCAGTGCGCGACCCGGAGGCCGTTGACCGCGGGGATCACCGGCGCTGGGCGCTCGTGGACGGCGTGCACGATCTCGGTGTTGTCGATCCCGCGCAAGTACACGGACGTGACCCCGAGGTCGGCATGCCCTAACTGGCGCTGTATTACGACCAGCGGTACGCCCTCGCGCGACATCTCGACTGCGTGAGCATGCCTCAGCTGATGTGGCGCGAAGCGCCGGCGCACCCCGGCTGCGATCGCTGCATCCCGCAGCTGGACGCGGACCCCGCCTGCTGAGCACGGTCGTCCGCGAGTCGGACCGTGCAGGACGCAGAACAGCGCGCCGATCGGCAGGCCCGCACGGAGGTTGATCCATGGATCGAGCTGTTCCCATGCCCAGCGGTCCATCCCGACTTCGCGGCGCCGCCCACCCTTGCCGTGTCGGACCTGGATCGCGCCCCTAACCCGGTCCAGGTCGCTCTCGGCGAGCGCGAGCGCTTCGCTGATCCGCAGCCCGGCGCGCCACAGCACGACGATCAATCCGCGGAGCCTGACCCCATTGGGGTCATCCCCGGCGGCGCGCATGACGGCGATGATCTCCTCGACCGGAGGCGGGTCCGGCGGTTTGCCCCGCGAGCGGTCCGGCTGTTCTTGCACGAAAGCGCTGGCGACCAGGTCGGTAGCTCCGGGCCACCGCCGACAGCGAAGATCCGGCACGAGTACTCATCGCGGCCGCCTTGAGCGGGTCGCGATGCATCCGACGGCCCCCGGCCACGGATTGGTCGCGGATGGTTCGGTCCGCCACCGCCCGGACACATTGGTGTGTCGCGCGGAAGTCTCGCATGAGGGGCTCGTGCGGTGACCGTCCGCGTTGACTGGGAAGGCAAACCCACCAGAGTCGAGCGCATATCCCTTCCGTTCCAGACGGTCGAGACGATCAATGAATCGCGAGCAACCAGAGAGCGGAACCTAGGAGGGTTGTTTGGCGGAACCGCTCCAGCCGCTGGCGCGCGGAACCGGCTCATCTGGGGCGACAATAAGTTGGTGATAAGCAGCCTGTTGGCGGACTTCGCTGGCAAGGTCACATTGGTGTACATCGATCCACCCTTCGCAACGGGTGATGACTTCTCGATGCGGATGCAGGTCGGTGACGCTTCGTGGGTAAAAGAGCCATCGATCCTTGAAGAGTACGCCTATCGCGATACATGGGGCTCGGGTTATTCCTCCTACCTGTCGATGATCTACGAACGTCTTGTTCTTCTTCATGACTTGCTCGCAGATGACGGAACGATTTATGTTCACTGCGACTGGCGGGTCAACAGCTATATGCGGATGATCCTCGACGAGGTGTTCGGTCCTGACCGGTTTCAGAACGAAATCGTCTGGCAGAGGTCACTTCCACACGGGAACGCTGACTTTAAGTTCGGCGCGTCGCACGACACCATCCTTCGATACTCCAAGACCGACTCGCCCGTCTGGAATCCGCAGTACTCCCCTCATCGCGAGGAATACCTCAGACAGTTCTACCGCTTCACCGAACCCGACGGCCGACGCTACAGGCTGATCTCCTGCATCAACCCGAACGCTGATCGACCAAATCTCACCTACGAGTGGAACGGGGTGAGGCGGGTGTGGAAGTACACACGGGAACGTATGCAGAGGATGCACGACGAGGGCCTGCTGGTCTACTCGAAGACTGGGATGCCCTCGTACAAGGGCTACCTAGATCAAATGCGTGGAGTTCCTATGCAAGACATGTGGGTCGACATACCGCCCCTCATGGGAAGTAGCAAGGAATGGATCGAGTACCCCACCCAGAAGCCGGAGGCGCTCGTCGAGCGGATAATCCGTGCCTCGTCGAATGAGGGAGATCTCGTTGCCGACTTCTTCGTCGGATCGGGTACGACCGCTGCAGTCGCGGAGAGACTCGGCCGGCGATGGATCGCAGGCGACCTTGGCCGCTTCGCAATCCATACCACCCGCAAACGGTTGCTCGGCGTAGCCGACTGCCGCCCGTTCGACATCATGAATCTCGGGTCCTACGAGCGCCAGCGATGGCAAATCGCAACAGGCAACGGGGCGCTCCGCGCGTACCTCAACACCATGCTTGCTTTCTACCGCGCGGAGCCGGTGGAGGGATTTGCCCACCTTCATGGGCGTAAGGCAGGTCGGATGGTCCACGTCGGCGCGACTGATGCCCCAGTTACGATCGACGAGACCGAGTACGTCATGGACGAGATGGCCGACAACGGGATCGAGGCATGCGACTTGCTCGGCTGGGAGTGGGAGATGGGGCTACACGACACGATCGCCGAGCGCGCGCGCCGCCGCGGCCTCGACATCCGCCCCCGCCAAATCCCGCGCGAGGTCATGGAGCGGCAAGTTGCAGAAGCCGATGCGGTTCGCTTCTTCGAACTCGCTTACGTGGACCTAGACATACGCCGCCAGGGACGTGAAGCATGCGTGGTCCTGAAGGATTTCGCGATCCCGAGCGAAGATCTCATTCCTCCGAAAGTGCGCGAGCGGGTCGCCTCGTGGTCGGACCTCATCGACTACTGGTCAGTCGACTACGACTTCAGTGACGAGGTCTTCCACAACCAGTGGCAGGCCTACCGCACCCGCGAGAACCCGACACTCGCGACGCAGAGCGATTGGCAAGAGTACGCGGATCCGGGGCGCTACTCCATCATCGTGAAAATCATCGACATCTTTGGGAACGACACCACCAAGCTCGCCGAGGTCAGCATCAAGTGATGCTCGAGACGCCGGCTCCTCCACCCGGTGATCCTTTCGCGGTCCCGGATCGCCGAAAACCAAGCGACGGGACGTACGCGGTCAACGGCGTTCGCGCACGTGTGGACGCCTGGCGCGCGCAGGGATACCCGAGAGCATCAGCGACCGCGCGGCGCCTGCTTGGCTTCTGGTTTGGAGACGAGCATCGCGGTGCCGATGGCACGCCGTTTCGCTTCTACTTCTGCCAGCGAGAGGCCGTCGAGACGGTCATCTACCTCAACGAGATAGAGCCGGTCCGAGGTCTCAAGGACTTGCTCGAGTTCTCGGAGCACGGCATGACCATTCAGCCTGGCGAACCAAAACGCCAACGCTTGGCGATCAAGATGGCGACCGGCTCAGGGAAGACGATGGCGATGAGCCTCTGCATAGTCTGGTCGTACTTCCACGCGCTCTTTGAGGACGACTCGCCGATGACGGCGTCGTTCCTCGTGATCGCCCCGAATCTCATCGTGTTCGAGCGCTTGAGAACCGACTTCGGCGACGCCGCGACGTTTCGGCGCGATCCACTGATTCCACCTGAGTGGTCGCAGGACTTCGATCTGTCTGTGCTTCTGCAGGACGACACTGGGCCAGCCACGGGTCGCGGCGTCCTGTATCTGACCAACATCCAGCGGCTCTACGAACCGTCTACCACGCGCGGCAAGAACAAGGCCGCGCCCAACCCTATCGAGGCGATGCTGGGCCCTCGCGTCAACCGGGACGCCAACGCTTCATCTGCCGAGGAGCTATTCGACCACATCGCGACGCGTGGCCGGGTGATGGTTCTCAACGACGAGGCTCACCACGTCCACGATGAGAAGCTGAAGTGGAACCAGACGATCGAGCGTTTACATGATGAGCTGCGCGCGCGGGCGCCCACCGACGCCGATGCCGGCGTCGTGTCGCAGCTCGACTACTCCGCGACGCCAAAGTACGAGAAGGGCGGCGTCTTTCGCCATGTAGTGGTCGACTACCCGCTCGCCCAGGCCGTCGGCGATGGAATCGTCAAGACGCCGGTTATCGGCGAGGTGTCGGGCGCGAAGGTCGAGCTTGGCGACACCTCATTCCAACGAAACCGCCAATGGCTTGACGTCGCTGTCGGCCGATGGCGCGCCTTCAACGAGAAGCTGTCGCCGTCAGGAAAGCGGCCGGTGCTCTTCGTCATGTGCGAGAACACCCTGGCGGCTGACGAGGCTGGAGACTATCTACAGCGACTCCCGGACTTCGCCGGCGACCAGCTCCTCGTCATCCACACCAACCGGACCGGGGAAATCACCAAGGACGATCTCGACATCGCACGGCAGGCAGCACGTGACGTCGACGGCCCCACCAGTCGTATTCGCTGCATCGTAAGCGTGCTCATGCTCCGCGAGGGCTGGGACGTCCGCAACGTCTGCGTGATCGTCACGCTGCGGCCCCTGAGCGCCGCGAACAAGATCCTGCCCGAGCAGGCACTAGGCCGAGGCCTGCGCCGTATGACCCCGCCCGGCTCCGGCTTTGACGAGCGCGTCGTAGTCATCGAGCACGAGGCGTTCCGGAACCTCTGGAATACCGAGCTCGACGGCGGACTCATCGTCGAGAAAGAGGAGGCCGACAAGATCGAACCTGGCGCCGTTACGATCTTCCCAGATGAGGCGAAGCGCCGATACGACATCGTCATCCCCCAGCTAACGCGCGCGCTCGCGCGCTCTGACAGCGCGCTCAACAAGCTTCATCCTGACGACGTACCCGACCCGAAGGCGAAGCTCGCGATCCCCGACGTCACGCCCGACGAGTACGTCCAGTACCGGGGTGTTCACCTGATCAACCAGGGGATTATCGAGGAATACGAGTTTCACGTCCCGTACGCCGAGGATCCGTCCGGCGTGATCACCTACTACACCCGAAGCGTCGCCAAGGCCGGCGGCGTCGACCGGCTCTCGGGGGCGTTCGCGACGCTCGCGCCAATGGTCCGCGACTACCTCAAGCAGCGCGTCTTCGAACGGCCGGTGGACCTTGAGGACAAGGTCATCCTCCGGCGCCTTGCCGAGAACGACGCCCAAGCGCTCGTGGTCGCGGCATTCCGCGATGCGATTCGGGCCCTCTCGATCTCCGAACGCGAACCCACAATCGAGGAGAGCGCCCTGAGAGTCTCAGAGACGCCCCCATTCCCCTGGTCGCGCGCGACGGTTCCGGGCAAGAACACCATCTTCAACCTCACGCCGGTCGACAGCTCGCTTGAAGGGCGATTCGCGACCTTCCTCGACCGCGCGACTGACGTCGCTGCCTGGGCCAAGCTCACAATGAACACACGTTTTGCGTTGGAGTACATCTCGAAGGCGGGCGCCCTGCGCTACTACTACCCGGACTTCGTGATGCGTCTGGACGACGACACTTGCCTCATCGTCGAGACCAAGGGGCAAGAGGATCTCGATGTCGCACTCAAGGACCGGCGCGCTCGTCGATGGTGCCAGGACGTAACACGCCTCTCTGGGCGCGAATGGGCGTACGAGAAGGTGCCCCAGAAGCTTTTCGATACGTTCGACGGCGACAGCATCGAGGGCCTCAGGCGATTTCTAGACGCCAGCGAACCCGCAACAAAAGTGTGAAATCTCAGCTGATCCGAGCCGTCTGGCGCTACTGTCAGGATGAGATCAATGCCTCGAGGCGACGCCACAGACCAAGGCACCCAGATCAACCTCTCCGCGTGGGCGGAGGAGCTGGCGGAGGAGCGGTCTCGCCTCGACAAGGCCAACAAGGAGCGGTCTGCGAGGCGTGGCTATCTGGTCTTCGCCACCGATCCCGGGCGCGCGCCGGACGAGCCAGGATATCGTGAGGTCTTCGCCACAGAGGCGAAGACCCCGAGCGAGGCCACCGCCAAGATCCGTCCACTCGCCGAAGGTCGGCGCCTGCGGACCTACCTGGCGACCGGCAGCTACAAAGACGAGCTTGCGGACGCTCGCTGGGTGGCATAGCAGGGCCTCGCTGAACGAGGTCCAGGTCGATCGGGCACCTAGCCATGATGTCCGCGAACGAAGGTTTCTGAGACGGTCCCACCCGCTGCGGGACCCTCGGGCCAGAGCAGCGAATCTGTCCAGCTCGGCACGGCCACGCTGCCGATGTCGTTTCCTTGCGAGTTCACGCGGGAGCACCAGCGGGTCGGGCGCGATGACGGTCTCGAAAGCGACAGTGGCCGACGCTCAGCGGGACCGCTGCGGGCCATCCGATCGGTGGCTCGCCAATACTGCCCCCATGACACCGAGAGGGATCACGAACTCGTTTAGGTCGTTGTGGCCCCCTTGCACGCGAGACGGGAAGCATTCCGGGAGTCCGCCCGAAATGGCGGCGATCTGTACGGACTAAGTCCTATTCACCCTGGCTTGG
>Ga0302325_10004920_pt1 | contig 30726 bp, 28 predicted proteins | sample Palsa_T0_2_FD_201948 | JGI IMG/M metagenome (GOLD analysis project Ga0302325, IMG submission 201948) | Peat permafrost microbial communities from Stordalen Mire near Abisko, Sweden - Palsa_T0_2 | ecosystem: Environmental > Terrestrial > Soil > Palsa > Peat permafrost | place: Sweden: Abisko... | reverse complement strand
CGGCCTATGTAGCCGGTGCGCAGGATGCGGAGCCTTGGGCGGAAGTGACCTTCGAAGTCCGTTCGGAGCGTCCGGTCGAGACGTTCATACCAGCGGTTCGTGCGGCGATCGGTGAAGTGAACCGGGGTATTTCGCTCGAGTTCCGCAACTTCGAAACCCAGGTGAATGACTCGCTGTTGCAGCAGCGGCTGGTCGCGCTGCTATCCGCTTTCTTCGGCGGGCTGGCATTGCTATTGGCCATGATCGGTTTGTACGGCGTGACCGCGTACGGAGTCGCGCGGCGGCAGGCTGAGATCGGCATCCGCATGGCGCTGGGCGCACAGCCGGGATCGGTAATCTGGCTGGTACTGCGCGAAGTGGCCGCCATGCTGGCCATCGGCACGGTGGTTGGCCTGGGCGCGTCGCTGGCTGCCGGGCGGCTGGTGGCGAGCCTGCTTTATGGCGTGAAACCCTACGATACGGCGCCGCTTGCGATGGCGGCGGTGGTGTTGGGAATCGCCACCGGAATCGCCGCTTATCTGCCCGCGCATCGCGCCGCGCGTCTCGATCCGATGGCCGCACTGAGGGAGGAGTGATCATGCGCGAAATGTGGCGTCGAGTGAGATATCTCTTTAACCGGCAGCAGCACGAACAGGATCTGGCCGACGAGATGCGCTTGCATAGGGAGCTCGCGGCCGGCCGGTACTTCGGCAACGTAACCCAACTGGCCGAATCCAGCCGCGCCGTGTGGATCTGGCCGTTTCTCGAAACACTCGCCCAGGACACGCGGTACGCCCTGCGGACCCTGCGCGCCAATCCCGGCTTCGCCGCTACCGCGGTGCTCTCCCTGGCGCTGGGCATCGGTGCCAACACGGCCATCTTCAGCATCCTGAACGCGGTGATGCTGCGCTCGCTGCCGGTGGAGGATCCGCAGCGGCTGGTGCAGCTTGCAGCACCGGAAGGCAGCGCCTATAACCCCTATGTCACCAATCCCATCTGGGAGCAGGTGCGCGATCACCAGCAGGCTTTCGCGGGAACCCTAGCCTTTAGCACGAACCGTTTCGATTTGTCCGCGGGCGGCGAGAGTCACTTCGCGGAAGGCCTATGGGTCAGTGGCGATTATTTCCGCGTCCTCGGCGTGCCCGCCCTGCGCGGCCGCGTCTTCACGCCGGATGACGATCTCCACGGCGGCGGACACGCGGGCCCCGTCGCAGTTATCAGTTACGGCTTTTGGAAACGCCATTTCGCAGGCGATCCCGTTATCGCCGGCAAAACCATCCGGCTGAACCGGCACCTGTTTACCATCGTCGGGGTGACCCCACCCTGGTTCCGGGGTCTCGATGTGGACACGTCCTACGATGTCGCCATCCCCATTGGATGCGAGCCGATCCTGCACACCGATCACAGCTACTTGGACGCCCGAAGCTCGTGGTGGCTGCGCATTCTGGGCCGGCTGCTGCCAGGCGAGACTACGCAACAGGCGGAAGCCAGGATGAAGGCGCTCGCGCCGGAAGTCTATGGCGCCACGCTCCCTCCGGAATGGGGTGCGAACGACCTACGCCGCCAATTCGCCCTGCGCCCCGCCGCCACTGGCTTCTCGGATACAGGCCACCAGTACCGCGCGGCCCTCTTCACCCTCATGGCGGTAGTCGGCCTGGTGCTGCTGATCGCCTGCGCCAATATCGCCAATCTGTTGCTTGCCCGCGCGGCCGCCCGCCAGCGCGAGATCTCCATCCGCATGGCCATCGGCGCGACGCGCCGCCGTGTCGTGCGCCAGCTCATGTCGGAGAGCCTGCTGCTCTCCGCATTGGGTGCGGCGGGCGGCTTGCTCTTCGCCGTCTGGGGAAGCCAATTGCTGGTCCGCTTCCTGTCCAAGGCCGGCAGTGAGCTCCAACTCGACACCGCGCCGGATCTCCGGGTGCTGGCCTTCACCATGGGCGTGGCCGTCCTCACCGGGCTTCTATTTGGATTCGCCCCAGCCTTGCGAGCCACTAGCGTCTCGCCCAACAACGCCCTGAAAGAGCACTCCCGCGGCATGGTGGGAGGCCGTTTCGGTCTGCGACGCGCGCTGGTCACCTTTCAGGTCGCTCTGTCACTGATGCTGCTGGTGGGCGCCGGCTTGTTTCTCGGCACGTTCCGCAATCTGTTGGGTACCGATCTGGGCTTCAACCGCCACGATGTTCTCCTGGTGCGGGCCTCCACCATGACGTCCAACATTCCCAAGGAGCAGCGCCCCAGCGTGTACGGCGAGATCGTGGAGCGTCTGCGCGCCATCCCCGGCGTGGTGTCGGCCTCCAGCTCCTTGCTCACACCCATCAGCGGCGATGCGTGGAACAACTTCGTGGAACCCGAAGGCTACACACCAAAAGGAAAAGACGACACGATCGTGTATTTCAATGCCGTCTCGCCAGGATACTTCGCCACCATGCGCACACCCCTGTTACTGGGCCGCGATTTCTCCGCTCACGACGATGCCGGCGCGCCCAAGGTGATGGTGATTGATGAGTCGGCTGCCCGACGTTTCTTCGGAGAAGCCAATCCCATCGGCAAGACTATCCGCTACGAGTGGCCCGCCGGAAAACAAGTCTATCGGGTGATCGGCGTGGTAAAGGATACCAAGTATCAGGAGGTCAACGAGGACCTGCTCCTTTCGGCATACTTCCCCTGTGCGCAGTACGCCGATCGCTTTCCGGAAGTCACCTTCGAGGTCCGTTCTGATCGCCCGGTCGGGACGTTCGTTCCGGCGGTGCGCGCCGCAATCGGTGAAGTGAACCGCGACATTTCGCTCGAGTTCCGCAACTTCGAGACGCAAGTGAACGACTCGCTGCTGCAGCCCCGCATGGTGGCGATGCTATCCGCTTTCTTCGGCGGGCTGGCGCTGCTACTGGCCATGATCGGTCTGTACGGCGTGACCGCTTACGGAGTCGCGCGGCGGCAAGCTGAGATCGGCATCCGCATGGCGCTAGGCGCACAGCCGGGATCGGTGATCTGGCTGGTGCTGCGCGAAGTGGCCGCCATGCTGGCTGTCGGCACGGTGGTTGGCCTGGGCGCGTCGCTGGCTGCCGGGCGACTGGTGGCAAGCCTGCTTTACGGCGTGAAACCCTACGATACGGCGCCGCTTGCGATGGCGGCGGTGGTGTTGGGAATCGCCACTGGAATCGCCGCTTATCTGCCCGCGCATCGCGCCGCACGCCTGGACCCCATGGCGGCGTTGCGCGAGGAGTGACTATCCGCGCACTAACGGGAAGCTACGTTCCTCAAGCACGGTGAGGCGGTGATCGATAGACATGAGCACGTTCCGCATATCCTGAAACGCCGATTCCATCCGATCTAAGCGCCGATTGGTTTCATCGATACGCCGATTCGTATCATCCAGCCGGCGGCTGAGTTCATCGATCCGTTTGTTGCTGGACCAAGCCGCGGTAAAGGCGGCGATCAGAATGGTGACCATCAGCGGCAATGCAACCTGGAAGAACGGCTGATTGATCATCGGCTCTATTATATCGCACGCCCCCGCCGCCGCTCCGTCCACATCAACAGCGCATACAGCACCGCGAACAGCGCCACCGCGCCGCCTACCAGGTGCCAGGTGTGCGCGCGCAGGTACGGCCCCGATCCCTCGCCGAGCACCACCCCCAGGTACGCCTCGCCGAAGTACCGGATCGACCGGCCCAGCACGATCACGAACACGAACGTCCGTAGCGGAGTGCCGAACGTCGCCGCCGAGATCACGAATACCTTCAACGGCAGCGGGATCGGCAGCATGCACGGGACAAAAATGGTCAACAATCCGTAGCGCTTGAACCACTCGCGGAAGCGCCGCTTGTCTCCCGGCTGCGGCACGTCCTTTATGAAGCGCCGTGCGCCGGTCCGCGCGGCCATGAAGAGCGCCACGTTGCCGATCGTCGATCCCACGACTCCCATGGAAGCGGCCAGCAGAGCGCGCGATGGCGTTTTGGCCGCCACCAGGATCACCAGCGCGTCCATTCCCGAGGCCACCGGAATACCGGCCGAATCGATGAATGCCAACACCAGGATGCCAATGGGTCCAAACGCGACAAGGGCGGCGGTCAGCTTGGCCAGCATGCATCGGTCTCAGATGATATCGGCGAACGACCGGCGCAGTTTATAGAACCAGGCGTGCCCCAGGATGAAGACGGCCGCCGCCGCGATCCAAAGCTTCCACAACGAGCCCCATACGGGCGCATGGCCCTCCAGAAAGATGGCGCGATAGCCGCGCACCAGCACGAACATGGGATTCCTGGCGAGCAGCGGCAGCGCCACTGCGGGCAGCGATGCTTCCGGATAACAGATGGGAGTCAGGAAAAACCAGAGAGTCAGCAGAAATCCGATCACCTGCCCCAGGTCGCGTACGAACACGCCCAGCGCACCCAGGAACCAGCAGACGCCCGAGGTGAAAAGCACTTGCGGCACGATCAACGCGGGCAGCCACAGCATCGAAGCAGGCACTTTCCCGTGCGCCAGGAACACGCCGATGGTGAAAAGCAGCAGCGCGAAGGTCTCGGTTACCAGGCCCGATACCACCAGGTTGATGGGCAGCGTCTCCACCGCGAAGACCAGCTTCTTGACGAAGTTCCGATGCTCCAGCATCACGCTGGGGGCGCGGCCGGCGGCCTCGCTGAAGGCCAGCCACGGCAGCATCCCGGCCAGGAAATAGAGAGCGAAGCTGGCGCGGCTGGGATCCGGGCCGATCTTCGTCTGCAGCACTACGCCGAATACGAAGAAGTAGGTCAGCATCAGCAGCAGCGGGTTCAGGATGGTCCAGAATACCCCGCCAAAAGAGCCGCGATAGCGGCCTAGAATATCGCGCCGGACCATGGTGCGGATCAGGCTGCGATTGCGCGCGATAGTCATGATCGGCAATGTGAAAGACCGGCCGATGGCGCGCAGCAGATTCTCGCGGCGAATGGTGCGCAGCGTCACCACCCGCACGCGTTCCAACCGCGCGCGGCCGTCTTCGACAATCGCTTCCACCCGTAAGAAGGGCCAGCCCAGCGTGTAGAACCAGCAGACGTTCTCGCGCATGGGCGAGATGAAAACGTCGTATCGGCCAGGTTCGGGCGGCAGCGCGAAGCGGAGATCCACGGGCACCGCGCCGCCTGGCGCCACGTCGCCCGGCGGGGGTTGGCGCTCGCCATCCATCACCAGCGTTCCGGTTTCGGAATCGTAGATATGGAAACCGGCGGCGAATCCGTCTTCCGCGCGCCAGGAATCGCCGGAGATGTTGCGCAGGGTGAAACGCGCCTGCACCTGAAGGTCGCCCGGTTCGCCGCGGAGTCGCACGTCGGTGTCTTCGTAAGCCGCGTTCCTGCGCGCGGCGTTCATGCGTATAACCAGTCCGGATAACGTTCGTGGACCGGGCCGGTCTTGCGGCCCACCGCGTAGATGTCGTCGCCCCGCAAATCCCGCGGCAGTTCGAACCGTTCCAGCAGATTCAGCACCCAGCCTTCCTCCGGCCGGGGAGTTTGGCGGAACGGTCCGGTCTCAAGCAGCGTCACCGTGAAACCCGAGTTCAGCAGAAGCCGTTCAATCTCCTTCGGCGTGTATTCGCGGTTGTGCCGGGCTTCCACCTCGCCATCGGCGCGCGGCCGGATGTAGGCCGTGAAGATGCCGGGATGATAGCCTCCCAGAATCGCTGCGATGCCGCGCAAGCTCCCGATGTTCGGGGTGGTCAGCACCAGGTGTCCGCCCGGCTTCACGATGCGATTGATCTCGCTCATCAGGTGCATGGGATCTTCTGTCAGATGCTCGATCAACTCACCGCACAGCACCGTCGAGAAGTGCCCGTCCGCGTACGGAAACGGATCCTTCTCGGCGTTGAACAGATCGATCTCGCAGTCGAACGCCTCGCCTGCGGTGGATGCCGCGCTGCGGCGATCGACTTTGCCTGCAGGTCCATAGTAGCAGCCGCGTACGCAGCCGTAACCCAGCTTGGATCGGAGCGCCGGGGTGATTTGAAGGTACGCGCCCATCTCCAGGATGCGGTCTTCCGGCCCTCCCGGCGGCGTGATTTCGAGTGTTTTGACCAAACGCGTCAGATGCGTATCCACGTAGTCGAGAGACTCGGGGTTGGCGGCCCAGCTCGCGACATACTCCGGCGCTATAGGTTCCGCGTGCGGGGTGCTGGGTTCCGGGTGGGACTCGGGGCTGCCTGCTGGGCCCGGCGGCATCTCGGGCCGCCAATCGCTGCCGGCGACCACCGATTTCAAAAACGATGCGTACAGACCCGCCACCCGGTCCCAGTTGCATTCTTCCTTCACGTAGCGCGCGGCGCGCTCGCCCAGCGCGCGGGCCACATCCGGGCGCGCGGCCAGCAGGTTGAGGTATTCGAAGATGAGGTCTTCCTCGCCCGCGCCCACTGGCACTTTGAGGCAGACGTCGTCCGGAAACTCCTGAAATGCGCCGATGCCGGAAACCAGCACCGCCTTGCCCAATCCCAGCGCGCGCAGCAGACTGCCGGAACTTTCGCCCACGGTCGGATAGCGCAGATTCAGCACGATATCGCAGGCCGCCATATAGCCCGTGAAGTCGCCGATGGGTGTGAACCCCATCACCCGGACTGGCCCCGAGAGCCCCAAAGTGTGGATCAGCGACTGCAGCGGAAACTCCGGGTGCGGTTCGCCCACCAGGATCATTTTGGCGGCCGGCGCCACCCGCAGCAGCCGGCGAAAGGCGCGCAACGATTCGGCGATGCGCTTATATGGTTTCAGAAAGCCGAAGATTCCGATGAGCGGTGTGGCTTCGTCCACCCCCAAACGGTAGCGCCACGCGTTGCGATCGGCCTCCGGTATCCAGGCGCCATGCGGAATGCGCGCGACCGGTCCGTCAAAACCGGCCGTATGCATTTCGTCCACCATGAACTGGCTGTGAACCACGGCCGCGCGGGCGGATTCGAGCACGCGCCGGGTCATGCGTAGACCCTCGTAATCCGGCCCCACCTCCAGCGCGCGCACCCGCCGCGCATAGGCCAATGCATCCGGGCCGCCCTCGTATTCGCATTCACGCAGATACGCTTCCCAGTCGTTGCGCCGGATGGTGAGGTCAGCAATCAGGTGATGCAGATTCGATTCATGCATCACCACCACGCCCGGATGCCGTAGCGCCGCTTCGTAAACGAAAGCATGGTGCGGATTGTTCCCCAGGTGATACAGCGCGACGTCAAAGCGGGATGCGTCGAAGGGCCGGTTCCCATCGGCGAAAACCTCCAGATCGACCAGAGGCTTCAGATGTTCGGCCAGGGTTTCGGAATAGTCGGCGATCCCGCTGCGGCAGGGCGGCAGCGGGGAAAAAAACGCCACGCGCATTCAGCGCTCAAGCTCCATCGACAACGTGCCCACCGGGAGCGGCGCCTTGATGATTAGGGGCGTGCGGGAGGGGTCGCGCTCGAAGAAGATGTCCAACTCCGAGTCGGCGGCGGGTCCCCTCAGGTGGAGTATCACGTGATCGGCCTGCCGGCGCTTGCCTGCCACCGTCACTTCCTGGACGCCGGCGAATTCCATGCGCACCGAGTAAGACGCGCCAAAAAGCACATCCTGCTCCTTGGGAACGCCGTGCCCTTGCCCCAACTCGCGGCGCGCATAAAAGATGTAGTCCAAGCCATCGTGGGCGCAGTCGTTGATGTCGATGTCGGTGTGGCCGCCACCCTCGACCAAGGTCGTGCGCGTAGCGCTGCCTTCCTTGTAGTCGAAGACGGTTCTTTCATGCGTGTGGCGCTGGCCGTGGGTGGTTTCCTTTTCCAACTCGAGCGAGCAGAAGTCCGCATTGGCCCGTGAATGATAATGATCCGTGACGGCAAATCCGGGAACCGAAGCGTTCAGCGAAAAATTGAACTCCCAGCCCTTGTCGTCCTTGGAGGCGCTCAGATGGGCCTCGCCGAGACTGGCGCCGCCCGGCCACTTCAGGGCATAATTGAGGGATTCGCCGGTGTTGGGAAAGCCGGTTGCCTTGGGTGGCGCAGCATCCTTCGCTGGGGAAGTCTCCTTTGCGCTGGCGACTTGCGCGGCGCTCGAGACCGGCGCAGCCCTGGCTCCCACGGGCGCTTCGGCGGGCGGATCCGCAGGCTTCTGCCAGGGGCTGCCTGCCGCTGCCAGCAGCAGCAATCCCAGCGAGACACACAACGAAGCCGCGCGCTTATTCATCGATGCACGAATTCCCGGGCCGCGGCGCGATGACGCTCGGCGACGTCGCGGTAAACCTCCAGAGTTTGTTGCGCGGCCGCGCGCCAGCTAAAACGCGACGCCCGCTGCAATCCTAGACGTTCCATCCGGGTCCGCAGTTCCGCATCGCGCAGCAGATCCGCCATGGCGCGCACCATCTCGGTCAAGGAATGAGGATCGAACATGATCGCTGCACTGTCGGCCACTTCGGGGATGGAGGATGTGCCGGAGCAGGCTACGCATCGTCCACAGGCCATGGCCTCGAGCACCGGTAAGCCGAAGCCCTCATAAAAAGACGGAAAGACAAACAAGTCGCAGGCGTTATACAGATGTAACAAGTCTTCGTCGGAAACGTAACCGGCGAACTGGATACGGTCCGCCACGCCCGATTGGCGGGCAGCCTCCCGGACTTTGGGGCTGAACCAGGTATCTTTGCCGGCCAGTACCAGGTGATGCGTCAACTGGGGATAGGTGCGGACTAACTCGGCGAATGCAGCAATCAAGCCGATATGGTTCTTACGCGGCTGCAAGTCGCCGACCGAAAGGATGAAGGGCTTGGCGGCATGAAAACGGGCCCGCACAGCGGCGGTGGCGCTTTCGCGCGAAATGGGCCGCAAGCCGCTGGCGGCAGCATTGGGCACCACCACGATCTTGCCTGCGCAGGACTCGCCATAGGCCTCGATAATGGAATTCCTGGAGAAGTCGCTCACCGTCAGAATTCGCGCCGCGGAGCGAATGGTGCGCGCCACGGTCCAGCGCAATTGCAAAGCGCGGAACTTGGGGAAATATTCGGGATGCACCAGGAAGCTCACGTCGTGGACGCTTACCACCACCGGTACTGGGCATGCTAGCGGGGCGGTGTACTGTACGTGCACCAGATCGGGACGATCCTGGCGGAGTTTCATGGCCAGTTCCACCCCCAGCCGAACGAACGGGTTCGGCGAGACTTGCCGGGCCTGGAACCGTTCGGCTGTCCACTGCCGGGCATCTTCGGCGGAGAAGTAAGTGACGAAGTCCGATTCGTGGTCCAGCGCCGCAAAACTCCTCAGAAGACTGCGAACGTACACTTCGTTTCCGGTGAGGTGGCGGCCGATGGCGTGAGCATCAATCGCGAAACGCATCAGATCTTTACCATGGTAGCAGGATCTAAGAATTGCAAGCACTTCCAGGCGGCTTCCCAGGTAAATTCACATTCAAACTGGTACCGCCCCGCACGTCCGATCCGGTTCCGCAGCGCCCCGTCGGCCAGCAGGCTGGATACGGCATCCCGGAAGGTTACGGCATCGTTTGCCAGCAATAAATGCTCTCCCGCCCGCGCGGAAAGGCCTTCCGCACCCAACGGAGTCGACACCACCGGCACGCCCGCGGCCCACGCCTCGATGATTTTGACCCGAGTACCACTCCCGGCCAAAACCGGTACTATGGCTACCTTGGCGCGCGCCAGTTCAGCGACCGCATCCTCAACCGGGCCAGTCAGTTCAATGCGGGGATCGCCGCTGACAATACTTGCCACAGCTTCCGGGTTCTTGCCGATCAGCCGCCACACTAAGCCAGGCCAGCGGGCGCGCAGTTCCGGCCAGATCTCTTCCCGGAAGTAGCGCACGGCGGAGATGTTCGGGTGATACTCCAGATTGCCGGAAAACGCGATCATGTTTTCCTCCAGGCGGGCAGGCGCGGGAACAAACGGTATCGAATTCGGATAAACCAGCACATTTGAGCCAGGCGAAATGACGCGCAAAAGTTGCGCATCCAAATCGGAAGTGGCCAGCAAATAAGTGAATCGGCGCAGCCATTTCTCTTCCAAATTGCGGCAAATATTTTGAAATGCCCGGTGGGCCAGGCGGGCCAGGGCTGGGGTGCCGCTTCCGGCCAGCGCGCAGCGTGCGTGCAGTACCGATTCGACGTCGACTAAGTCGAGGATGGTAGCGTCGCTTACGGCCGCAGCCTGCTCCCAATACGGGGCGCACCAGAAGTGCTCGATCACGGCGACGTCATAGCGCTGTCCCCGTGTGGCGGAGGCGATTTGGCCGCCGAAGCCCGCGAACCGGTCCATGAGCGGGGGAACGCGCCGAGCCAGGCGTCCGGCATTGCGCGCGGCGCGGGCCAAAGTATGGCGCGTGTGTGGCGGCAACTCCACCACGTGCAGGCGCCGTACCAGGCCAGCCGGGAGGTGGTCCCGCGGGTCCGCGGCGCGCGGCTCACGGAACACGATCATATCCACCGCATAACCTCGCGCCAGGAAATTGAGTAGCGAGGCGCTGCGCATGACGCCTCCGCCGGCCAGCGGGTAGGGAGCCTCGGCGGAGATAAACAGCGCACTATGCATGCCCTGGGAAAACCTTATTCTAGCCGGTGCTGTGTCCGCCCCCGCGCCATACCATCCCACAACCGCACACCGCCATCGGCCCGACGCCGCCCTAACTGATTGAATCGATTCCCAGCGCGCACCGTATTGAATGGTACCCTGCCTGCCTACGCGATCCCGGAGGATTGTCGATGAACACGCTTGCCGGTCTGAAAGCCGATCTCCGCTATGCCTTCCGCAACCTGAGCCGGAACCCGGGCTTCACGGCGGTCGCGATCGGCGCGCTGGCCATCGGCATCGGCGCAAATACGGCCGTCTTTACGGTAGTCGAATCGGTGCTGCTGCGCCCGCTGCCCTACCACGAGCCATCCGAGTTGTACACGGTCCGGCCTACGCCCAAGCAGCCCACTCCGTTCGGCGTCGGTTCGATGTCGGATCCCCAATTCATCGCCTGCCGTTCCGCCACGACGGCATTCCAGCAGTTGGCCGCCTACAGCGGCGGGAACTGGAACGGCACTGGAGCCGGCGATCCTGTGGCCATTCACGGCCAGGAGGTAACCACTAACTTCTTCGCCACGCTCGGCGTCCAGCCGCAACTCGGGCGCGGGTTTCGGCCCGAAGAAGAGTCGCCGGCAGGCGCCAAGGTCGCGGTCCTGAGCAATAGCTTTTGGCGCGCCCATTTCGCAGCCGGGCAAGAAGCGCTGGGCAAATCGATCGTTCTCAACGGCCAGCCGCATACCATCGTCGGCGTCATGCCGGCCGGCTTCGACCCGGCGCAGGAACTGTGGGTCCCGGCGGTTCTGGAGCCGGACAACCACCACATCGCTTTCCGCCAGGTGATTGGCAGGCTGGCGGCGGGGGCCACGGTGGCGCGCGCGAAGGCCGAACTGGACGCCGCTAACACACGCCTCGCGGCAGCCTCGCATCGTCACTATGACGACAATGTGATGGGCATCGCTCCCCTGCGCGATAGCGTCGTGGGGAAAGCACGGCCTGCCCTGCTGGTTTTCCTGGGAGCCGTGGGCTGCGTGTTGCTCATCGCTTGCGTCAACGTGGCCAACCTGCTGCTCTCCCGCGCATCGGCGCGCAAGCAGGAGATCGCCATTCGCGCATCGCTCGGCGCCACCCGCTGGCGCCTGGCGCGGCAACTCCTTACCGAAAGCGCCGTGCTCGGCGTCAGCGGCGGACTGCTGGGGCTCATTGTCGCGCTGTGGGGAGTAGAAACGCTGATCCAGCTTGCGCCGGCAAATCGCATCCCGCGGATTGATGAAATCCGGTTCGACGGCTGGGTATTCGCCTTCAACATCGGCGTCTCCCTGCTCACCAGCATGCTCTTCGGCCTGGCCCCTGCGCTGCAGTTGACAGGCGCGCGGCAGACGCGAAACTGGAAAGACGCGGCGGCCCGCGGCAGCGCTCGTGCGGGCTCGTTGCGTTCCGTGCTGGTCATGGCGGAAGTGGCGCTGGCCTTGGTCTTGCTGATCGGCGCGGGCTTATTGGTGCGCAGCTTCGAGAAACTGCGCGCCGTGGACCTGGGCTTCCGTCCCGGCAACGTCCTGGCAATGAGCATGGAGCTGAACGGCAAGCCATACGAATCGGCCGAACAAATCCACCGGTTCGATAACGATATGTTGCAGCGCATCGCGAACGTGAGCGGCGTAACCGCTGTGGGTTTGATCAACCTGCTGCCCATGTCGGACTTCCTCGTCCAGGGAGATTTCAAGCTGGCCGGCCAGCAATTGCCGCCCGACGCGCTCGCAGTCAAACCGGCCGTCAGCCCGGGCTACTTTCGCGCGATGGGCATCCCGCTGATGCGCGGACGTGCGTTCGACGAACACGACAACCTGAAATCGGCGCCGGTGGCCATGGTGGATGAATCGTTCGCGCGCCGCTTTTGGCCTGGGCAGAATCCGATCGGCAAGCGCATCAGTTTCGAGGACAATCCCAAGGCGGAGAGCGACTGGATGACCGTGGTCGGAGTGGCCGGTTCCATCCGGCAGGAGAATCCGGCCGCGGAGCACATGACCGTCTACCAGCCCTTCGCGCAGGTGAAGGGGCTCTTCTTCCTGCAGGAAGTCAGCTTCGTGGTGCGCTCGAATGCGAATCCGTCCAGCCTGGCGCCGGCTTTGCGCGCGCAAGTGTGGACCGTCGACAAAGACCTGCCCATCGGCGCGATGACCAGTATGCAGGATCTGCTGTATACCTCCACGGCCGAGCCGCGCTTTCAGACTCGCGTGCTCGCTTCGTTTTCCTCCATCGCTTTTCTGCTCGCCATCGTCGGCATCTACGGCGTGATGGCTTACTCGGTGACGCAGCGGACCCAGGAGATCGGCATTCGCATGGCGATCGGCGCACAGCGCGGCCACATTCTGCAAATGATCCTGTGGCGTAGCGCGGCGCTGGTCGCGGGTGGGCTGGCGATAGGACTCGCCGGCGCCTGGGCCGCCACGCGGGTGTTGAAGGACTTTCTCTTCGAGGTGACGCCCTTCGATCCGCTCACCTTCGCCGCCGTATCGCTGTTGCTGGCCCTGGTGGCGCTGGCCGCCTGCTACATCCCGGCGCGGCGCGCAGCGGCTATCGATCCGCTGGTCGCATTACGATATGAGTAGATGGCGGAAGAATCCGGCGGCAGGCAGGTGAACGACGAGACGACAGAACCGGAACCTTTGGTGGTGGTGGCGCGTGCTTTACGGATCGAAGGCGACAACGGAGCGAGGCGGCTCGCGGAACAGATCGAGCAGGTGTGCGGTGCCCCTCTCTAGAATGCAAATCGAAGTCCATGGAAGCATCCTTGCGCTTGCGAGGTAGCGTGAGCCGCCGTTGACTCCAGCTATCCGGCCGCCGAAGTGGCTCCGGAAATCACCGCAGCCATGTTCGAGCGTTACTGCAAAGAACCGGGTCCGTAGCACGTCACATCATACGCGATGACACGCGCCCGTTCTCGCGTGTTCCCCCACCCGTAAATACCGCATCAACGGGATGCCGCCGATCGCCCTTGTCGCTTTACCTTGAATATACAGGAAGTTTTTCCTGGAGGAAAACACCAAATGAACAAGCCACTATGCGCCACAATCGGCGCCGTCTGCCTGATCGCGGCCGGCTGCGCCAAGAAGGTCGCCGTGAAACCGGCCACGCCCCCACCCGCAGTACAGCAAGCCGCCGCGCCAGCCTCGGAGAAACCAGTGATCGCGCTGTTTGCCGCGTCGCCGGGATCCATTGACAAAGGCGGCCAGACGACCCTTCGCTGGGCTGTGGAACACGCTAACAATGTGCAAATCTCGCCTGCGTTGGGTTCGGTCCAGGAGTCCGGAAGCCGGGCGGTTTTTCCCAGCGCCGACACCCGCTACACCTTGACCGCCACCGGGCCAGGCGGGACCGCGTCCGCCACCGCGAGCGTCAGCATTCTGATACAGAGCGCATCACGCATGCCGGACCAGGCCACCAGGAACCAGATACAGGAGTTGCTGAATCGCATTCAGGACGCCTACTTCGATTACAACAAGCACAATATTCGGCCGGACGCGCAGGCCGCGCTGGTCGCCGACGCCAAGACTCTGGGCGAGATCCTGAAACAGTACCCCGATTACAAACTTACCGTGCAAGGCTATTGCGATGAGCGCGGGTCTGAAGAGTACAATCTGGCGCTGGGCGATAAGCGCGCCAGTCAAGCCAAGGAGTATCTGGCGTCGCTGGGCGTTCCCGACTCGCAACTCAAGACCATCAGCTACGGCAAAGAGAAGCAGGTTTGCAGCGAGCACGATGAAGAGTGCTGGCAGAAGAATCGGCGCGCGCACATCACGCAGGAGCAGTAAAGAAGTAGGCGGTCTGAACCGGCCGTGCTAAGTCCGCGCCACGCGCGAAATAGCGTGCACCAGCTTGCGGTAAGGCAGGGCTTCGAAGGAGTCAATGGGCAGCCATTCGCCTTCCCGCCAGCTCGAATGGTACCAGCGCGCGAGTAAGGCCAGGTACTCCTGGCGCGCGCGCATGGGGAGTTGGCGGACGGGCAGCGTGGCGAAGACGTCCCGCAGCTTGCCATCGAGCGAAACGGGCTTGCCGTCCTCGATTTCGAAGCTGAGACGCCGCGGCACTTGCCAGTACCCCTCGCGCACGATCCAAAGTTCCACGGCATTGGGCGCGGCGGAGGACGTGATCGCAACGCCATGCAGTCTGCCAATATCGCGCGCCAGTTCATCCTGCAACTTCAGGACTTCCTGGACCTTTTCGAAGCGCTTGTGCTGCCGGCCGGCTTCTTCAAACATCATCTCTTCGCTGTACCGGTCGCGCGCGCGTCCGATGGTGTCGAGCAGTGAGTGCCCGCCGGTCTTCAGGAAGTCCGCCACACGGCCGACTTCGTGCAGGTACTCGTCGCGCCCCACCACCTGCTGGCAGGGGCGCAGGCACATGCCCATCTCGCCGTAGATGCAGCCGGGGTGCTCGGGAGAGGGCGCCAGGTCGTCCTGGCAGCGCCGCATCTGAAACAGGTCCAGGAATTGCGATTCGAACTTCTCGGCTGAAACGCGGCTGCGGAACGGGCCGCAATAGAGCGCGGGGGCGCGTCCCAGATGGGTGGTGAGTTGGCTGCGCGGAAACTCGTTGGTGAGCACGAGCTTGACATAAGTGGGCATGCGCAGCTTCAGCAGGTCGAGGTAGGCTTTTGGAAAATGGCGGCGGGCAAGCTCGTACATCAGGATGGCGGATTCGAAGGCCGAGCCGGTGAGGCTGTACTCAATGCGCCGCACAGTGTGACGGAGGTTCAGCAAACGCGATGGCTTCTCACGCTCCTTGAGCAGGCGTAGCAAGCGGCGCCGCAACAGCGCGGTCTTGGCGAGGTAGGGATCGCCTTCGCGCGGCCAAAGCATGAAAACGGCGGGATTGTTGGGGACTTGCGCAATGGCCTCGTCGAGGCCGGAAAGATCCTCGGGAACCTCGATCGGGGTCATCACTGGAACTATTGTCGCGCAGAGCACGCGCGCCGTTGGCAGCACCCTTACGGGAACACAAAGCGATAGAATCGGGATGATGCGAACCGATCGCCGGTCGTTTCTGGCAGCCGCGGGCGCCGCCGCTTTGGCCGGCTCTCTGGGGGGCAGCGGCCGCCGCGCAGTCCGCCTGGGCGGGCCGATATTCCTGAAGAGCGAAGACCCAGCCGAACTGGCGCGCGAGCATCGCCGCCTGGGTTACAGCGCCGCCTACTGCCCGCAGGCCAAAGCCGAGGACACCGTCCGCGTGCGCGCCATCGAAAAGTCCTTCGCCGCCGAAAATGTGACGATCGCCGAAGTGGGCGCGTGGGTGAATATGCTGGACCCGGATACCGAAAAGCGCCGTGCGAACCTGCAATACGTGGTGGAGCGCATGGCCCTCGCCGAGTCCGCCGGCGCGCGCTGCTGCGTAGATATCGCAGGCTCTTACAACGCCACCGTCTGGTACGGACCCAATCCGAAGAACCTTTCGCAGCAGTTTTTCGACGCGACGGTGGATAACTGCCGGCATGTGATCGACGAGATCCAACCGAAGCGGAGTAAGTTCACCATTGAAGCCATGGGCTGGTCGGTGCCCGACGGCCCGGATTCCTACCTGAAGCTGATCAAGGCGGTGGACCGCCCGGCCTTCGGCGTGCATCTGGACGTCTGCAACGTGATCAATTCGCCGGAGCGCTTCTATCGCAACAGCGAAGTGATCGCCGATTGCTTCCGCAAGCTGGGTCCGTGGATTGTTTCCTGCCATGCCAAAGATCTGGCTTGGATTGTGGAGCTGAACGTACATTTCCAGGAAGTGATTCCGGGCCGCGGCGAAATCGATTACCGGACCTACTTGAACGAGCTATCGCTGTTGCCGGTGGAAACGCCGCTGATGCTGGAGCACCTGAAAACGGCCGAGGAATATGAAGAGGGTAAGCGCTACATCCAGAAAGTAGCCGCCCAGATCGGAGTGACATTCGCATGACCAGAAGAGATTTTATGGCCGTCGCGGCGCTGCCGGCCTGGGCGTCCGCTGCTCCAGCCGGCAGCCGTCTGCCTATCCGCAAGGCCGTGCTCTTTGAGATGCTGCCCAAATCGCTGAGCATTGCCGATCGCTTCAAACTGGCCCGGGACACGGGCTTCGAAGCCACCGAGTGCCCAACCACGCCCGACCAGAGCACGGCGGATGAAATCAGGAAAGCGTCGGAATCCACCAGGCTGCCCATTCATTCCGTGATGAACATGGCGCACTGGAAGTATCCGCTGTCTTCGGCGGACGCGGCAGTGGTCGCAGAGAGCGTCAAAGGAATCGAAACCAGCCTGCGCAACGCGCATTTCTGGGGTGCGGAGACGGTGCTTCTGGTGCCCGCCGTGGTCAATCCGCAGACCAGCTACCAGGATGCCTGGACACGCTCGCAAGAGCAGATCCGCAAGCTGATCCCCATGGCGGAGGAGTTAAAGGTCATTATCGCGGTGGAGGAAGTCTGGAACAAGTTTCTGCTCAGCCCGCTCGAATATGCCAAGTATATCGACGACTTCCAGAGCCCCTGGGTGCGGTCGTATTTCGATGTGGGCAACGTGGTGCTCACCGGCTATCCGCAGGATTGGATACGCACGGTAGGAAAGCGCATCGTGAAGCTGCACATCAAGGATTTCCGCTTCCGGAAGATGCAGGCGGAATTCGTACCCTTGCGCGAAGGCGACATCGACTGGATCGAGGTACACAAGGCGCTGGGCGAAATCGGTTACCACGGCACCGCGACAGTGGAACTGGAAGGCGGCGGGGAGTCCTATTTGCGCGAAGTGAACCGCCGGTTTGAGCTGATCCTGTCGGGAGCTTAGGCTGCGAGTGTAACCTACCATGAGGTGGGCGCATCGATAACCAATGCCATGCAAATCCCGATTTCCAGGCGCCGTCTGGTCGCCCTGCTGCCGCTGTTTCCGGCGGCGAAGGTACTGATCGCTCAACAAAACACCCCGGCGACACCCCCGCCCACCCCTCCGCCGTCCCAGCCGCCCGACACTTCGTCCAAGCAGCAGAGCTCCACCTTCACCGCGAACGTCAATCTGGTCAATCTGTATGCGACCGTGCGCGATAAGGATAGCCATATCGTCTCCAACCTCAACAAAGAAGATTTCGTCCTGCAGGAAGACGGACGACCGCAGGTCATCCGCTATTTCTCCCGCGAGACGGATCTGCCGTTGACCCTGGGTCTGCTGGTGGATACCAGCCGCAGCCAGCGCAGCGTGATCGATGCGGAGCGTTCCGCCAGCTACACCTTCCTGGAGCACGTACTGCGCGAGGGCAAAGACCAGGCCTTCGTGCTGCATTTCGATCACCAGGTGGAACTGCTGCAGGACCTCACTCAGTCGCGCCAGAAGTTGAACAAGGCGCTGCACGAGCTCGAAGTGAACCAGGACGACTCACAGCAGCAAGGCGGCGGCGGTGGCGGAGGCGGTGGAGGCGGCTATCCCGGCGGTGGAGGCGGGAGGGGTGGCGGAGGCGGGCGGCACAGCAGCGGCACGTTGCTCTACGACGCCGTTTACCTGGCATCCGGCGACGACCTGATGAAAAAGCAGAAGGGCCGCAAAGCGGTCTTCGTTCTCTCCGATGGCGTCGACCGGGGCAGCAAGGTCTCGATCACGGAAGCCATCGAAGCCGCCCAGCGTTCCGACACTTTGGTTTACTCCATCTACTTCTCCTCGAACGAGGGATTCCAGGGTTTGGGACGCGGTATGGGGCGCGGCGGCGGTATGGGACGCGGCGGCGGCAGATATCCGCAGGAAGAGCGGCCCGACGGCAAGAAAATACTCAAGCGCATCTCGAAGGAAACCGGCGGGACCTACTTCGAAGTCTCTCACAAGCAGACGATCGATAACATCTACACGCGGATTGAGGAAGAACTCCGCGACCAGTATAGCCTCGGCTACACCTCGGATCAGACCGCGTCCCAGACAGGCTACCGCGCCATCAGTCTGACGGTCGACAAGAAGAACCTGACTGTCCAAACGCGCGAAGGGTATTATCCGATACCGGCTCCTAACGATGGCAAATAGCGGCTTAACCTCGCTGTGCTACTGTCGGAAGTAGCATGGCGAAGTTTCTGTTCGGCCTGATTACCGGCGTAGTCCTGTGCGTGGCCGGCCTGTTTCTGATCTTCTTCGCACTGGCGCGTAGTTTCCGTGAGAGCGCGCCCTCCGTAGCGCAAAACTCGGTGCTGCATCTCCACCTCTCGGGCGACATACCGGAGAGTCCGCCGGTGGAAGTCCCCTTTGGCGCGCTGGCGGACCGCCCGGCCGCGACGGTCACGAGCGTCTGGATGATGCTGCGCAAAGCCGCCGTCGATGCGCGCGTCAAAGCGGTGGTGCTGGAGCCCGATTCGCTTAGCGTGGGATGGGGCAAGCTGGAAGAATTCCGCGCCGATCTGGTGGGGTTCAAGAAATCCGGCAAGCCGCTGTTTGCGTTTCTGAAGACCCCCGGCGCGCGCGAATATTATCTGGCTTCGGCCGCCGACCGCATCTATCTGGGTCCCACGGACTGGCTTAACGTGAAGGGCATGCGCGTCGAACTGATGTACTTCAAGAATACGCTGGATAAAATCGGCGTGGACGTGCAGGTGGAGCACGATGGCAAGTACAAGGACTTCGGGGACATGTTCACGCGCACGTCCATGAGCCCGGAGACCCGCGAGGTGATGACGTCGGTGGTAGACGACCTCTACGGCACCCTGGTCGGCCATATCGCGGAGAGCCGCAAGAAAACCCCGGATGCCGTTACTGCACTGATCGATCGGGGACCGTTCCTGGCCAATGACGCGCTTCAGGACGGCCTGGTAGACCAGTTGCGCTACGAGGACCAGATGTTCGCCGACTTGCAGCAGAAAGTGGGTTCCGGCGAACTGCACAAGCTCTCGACTGGCGCGTATCAAAAGGTTCCACCCGATTCGCTGGGTCTGGAGGGCCGCCATCATATCGCCATGCTGGTAGGGGACGGCACCATCACGCGCGGCTCGTCCGACGACGACGGCACTTCCGACGAAGGCATTCGGGCTACGGGGTTCATCAAGCTGCTGCGGCGCATTGGAGGGGATTCGAGCGTGGATGGCGTAGTGGTGCGCATCGATTCTCCGGGAGGCGACGCGGTGGCTTCCGACGAGATCTGGCGCGAAATGAACCTGTTGAGCAAGAAGAAACCCGTGGTGATCTCGATGTCCGATGCGGCGGCTTCCGGCGGCTACTACATGGCAATGACCGGCGATCCCATCGTGGCTTACCCGGGCACCCTCACCGGTTCCATCGGAGTGGTGTTCGGCAAGCCCAATCTGCACGGGCTGTACGATAAGTTGGGCGTCACGAAGGACATGCTCGCGCGCGGGAAATTTGCGGCCATCGATTCGGACTACCGCGATCTCTCCCCCGAGGAATTGGCCAAGTTGAAGGATGGCATCGACGCCAACTATCACGACTTCGTCGCCAAAGTAGCGCAGGCGCGGCACCGGCCATTCGACCAGATCGATGCGCTGGCGCAGGGCCGCGTGTGGCTGGGCGATCAGGCGAAAGAGCGCGGCCTGGTGGACGAATTGGGCGGCATCGACCGGGCTCTCGAATTGGTGAAGCAGAAGGCCAAAATACCGGCTTCCGAGAATGTCACCATGATTATGTATCCGGCGCGGCGTAGCATTCTGGACTTATTGTTCGGCCGTGCGCAGGACAGCATGATCGATTCGCGCTGGCGGCGCCTGGTCAGGAATTGGCCGCCGGAATTGTGGGCCGGCCGCGGGCTGTTGCGCATCATGCCGTTTATGGTGAGTGCGCAGTAGGATCAACCCTCGCGAGTGGCGCCGGCCGCCAGGTTTGCCAGCGGCGCTCGTTGATCCGAGGAGCAGGGAGAACATCACATGATCGCCACTGAAACCGCAGTTCGCACGGTCAGGTTCTATACGAACGGAAGCTGGGAAGACGCGCCGGGGCGCGCTTTGCATCCGATCGTGAATCCGGCCACGGGACGCGTGATCGCGCAGGTTCCCTACGCCGACGCGGACGATGTGGACCGCGCCGCCCGCGCCGCCCACGCGGCTTTCCTGAAGTGGCGGGAAGTGCCGGTCGTCGAACGCGTGCAGGTATTTTATCGCTACAAGGATCTGCTGGAGAAGCACGCTGGCGAGATCGCCCGCATCCTTTCGGCGGAGAACGGCAAAACGGTCGACGACGCCGCCGGGAGTGTGCGGCGCGCGATACAAATGGTGGAAGTAGCCTGCGGGATGCCCAGCCTGATGATGGGGCAGTCGCTCGAAAATGTCTCGCAGGGAATCGATTGCCAGACCATTCGCCAGCCTTTGGGGGTGTGCGCGGGCATCACGCCGTTCAACTTTCCGGCCATGGTGCCGATGTGGATGTTTCCGTTCGCCATTGCCTGCGGCAACGCGTTCATCCTGAAGCCGTCGGAGAAGGTGCCGCTGACCCCCACGCGCACCGCCGAGCTGCTGCACGATGCCGGGCTTCCGGCGGGGGTCTACAACCTGCTGCACGGGTCGCGCGAAGCGGTGGACGCTTTGCTGGCGCATCCGCTGGTGCGCGCGATTTCGTTTGTCGGTTCGAGCCCGGTAGCGCAATATGTCTACCAGACCGCCGCGGCGCACGGCAAGCGCGTGCAGGCTTTGGGGGGCGCCAAGAACCACCTGGTGGTTATGCCGGACGCCAACGTGGAGAAGAGCGTCGAAGCCATCATGGGTTCCGCCTTCGGTGCGGCCGGCGAGCGCTGTCTGGCGGGCAGCGTGCTGGTCGCGGTGGGCGATTCGCGTCCGTTGCTGAATGCCCTGTTACGGAAAGTGCGCGATCTGCGCATCGGCGACGGGGCCGCTCCGGGCACCGAAATGGGCCCGCTGGTGACGGCGGAACATCGCGCGCGCGTGCTCGGCTATATCGAGAAGGGCGTAGCGGAAGGCGCACAGCTCCTGGTGGATGGGCGCGAACGCATGCGCGGCGATAGCGCCGGCGGTGACGGCGGCTATTTCATAGGGCCGACCGTTTTCGACGGCGTAGCGCCGGGCATGACTATTGCGCGCGAGGAGATTTTCGGGCCTGTGCTCAGTGTGATTCACGTAAAGGATCTGGATGAGGCCGTCGCGCTGGTGAACAGCTCGGCGTTCGGCAACACCACTTCGATCTTCACGTCGGATGGCAAGAGTGCGCGCGAATACGCGTCACGCATTGAGGTGGGGATGGTGGGAGTGAACGTGGGCGTCGCGGCGCCGATGGCCTTCTTCCCGTTCTGCGGCTGGAAGAACTCGTTCTATGGCGACTTGCACGCGCACGGGAGGGATGCAGTGGCGTTTTACACGGAGCAGAAGGTGATTATGAGCCGGTGGTTTTAGCGCGGCAGCGGCGCTTGCACGTGCGTGCGGCCGTATGAGAGACAATGAAGACGTGGCGCAAGCGATCACAAGAGATCCCGAGACGATGCAAGGTGTTCCCGTGTTCCGGGGGACCCGCGTGCCGATGCAGACTCTGTTCGACTACCTGGAGGGGGGCGACACACTGGAAGATTTCCTGGACGGATTCCCGACGGTTCCCCGCGCCCTGGCGTTGGAAGCGCTGGAAGAAGCCAAGCAACTGTTGCTGGCGCGCGGTTGATGCGGCTTCGATATTCTCATCACTGTCGATCAGAACATCCCGAATTCTTTGTGGGCGAACGAATCGGCTGCACGATCTGGAGCCACTGTCCGGGGCCGCGATTTCCGCGCTGTGTTCAATCGGGCGCCGGCAACGTGGCGAGAAGGTAACACTCGCACTGCCTACTCATACCGCAGCGCGATGAGCCGATCCACCCTCGACGCGCGGCGCGCAGTCAGAGAGCGGCCGGTGTTTTTTGGTGGGGACGCCTGCGTAATCAGACGCGCTGGCCGGCGCCATAAATGCGTAATCACTTCGATGCTCTGCTCCTTCACGCGGTACACCGGGACATAGGGAATGACTGGAATCCCAACAAACCAAACCTCTCGGGTACCGTCCTGGCCTGGGCGGCCACAGTGCGGCGATTCCTTCAGGGAACGAATGCGGTCATACAGTATGTTCATGGTCCATACGTTTGGCGGGATGGTGGTCGTTCAGGAAATTGCTAATGTGCTGCAAGTCCGCGGCGGCGAGAGGCGTCCAGCGGATGCGCATTTTATAGGCTCACCATCCGCTCGAACCGGGAGTCCATCTCTGTTTCCTCAATGAACTCGCCGCGGTCGGCCTGTGCGATGCCCTCTCGCACGGTCGCGCGGAAAACGTCGTCTCTCAGAATCAGGTACAATGCGGCCTGCTTTACCAGGCGCGCAAGGTTCGTGCCCTCCTTGGCGGCAAGGCTCGAAAGCCGCGCTTCCTGCTCGGGAGTAAACTGGATCTCCATCGCCTTCAGGTTACGCGAAACCGTGCCCTGAGGCAAGCCCACTCCTACTCATACCGAAGCGCGATGAGCGGATCCACCCGCGAAGCCCTGCGCGCAGGCAGATAGCCCGAAGCGATGGCGACTGCGATCATGATTCCGACCGCTGCCGCCAGCGTTACGGGGTCGGCGGGCTTCAGGCCAAACAGCTTGCTTTCGATGAGCCGCGCACAGGCCAGGCTGGCGGGAACGCCGGTCGCCAGTCCAATGGCGATCAACACCGCCACTTCGCGCAGCACCATCCGGACCACCGTGCCCCGCTCCGCTCCCAACGCCATGCGAATGCCGATCTCATTGGTGCGTTGCGCCACCGCGTAGGACAGGACGCCGTACAGGCCGATCGCGGCCAACAGCAGGGCCACGCCGCCGAAGACCGTGGACAGTTGTGCGATGATGCGCTCCTGCCGCATATTATCGTCGAGCATCGCCACGAAAGGTTGTGCCCTGCCGATCGGTATGGCCGGGTCGTAGGCCAGAATTGCTTTGCGCACCGCCTGGATCACGGCGTCCGGCTCGCCAAAGGTCCGGATCTCGTAATTCATGGACGGCGCGAAGCCGCCCAACGGCTGCAGCGCGGAAAGATAGAAGCGGCGAAAGATTTCCCGCCGCAGGCTGTGGTCCCGCGCGTCGCGCGCCACTCCCACGATCGTGAACGTTTTGCGCGTGTCCGGGAACTCGTCGGTCACGTGCTTTCCAATCGGGTTTTGCGTGCCGAAATAGAATTTAGCAAAAGCTTCGTTCACCACGCAGACGGATTCCGCCGACTCCATATCCTGCGGCCCGATATCGCGGCCCAGCAGGATGGGGATGCCCACGGTCGCAAAATATCCCGGCCCGGCTTGGTCGAAACGCGCGCTGAGGTCCTGTTTCTTTTGCGCTTTGTAGCCTTCCACACTAATACGGTCGCCGGACTCGGTGCCGCTGAAAAGACCGTTCTCCGAATACGTCACGCCGAGCACCCCTGGGATTCGCGCCAGCCGGTCGCGCACCTCGTTATAAGCTATGGGCAGCCGCTTACCCGAGTAGCCGCCCGAAAGGAAGTCGACGCGAACCATCGCCAGCCTATCCCGCGGGTAGCCCAGATCGACGTTTTCCAGGTTGCGCAGCGTGCGGATGAACCATCCCGCGCCGATCAACAGCATCACGGACAATGCGATCTGTCCAATCGCCAGGATTTTTCCAGCGCCGATTTTGGCGCTGCTGCCGGTCATGCCGCGGCCAGTCTCTTTCAGCGTGCTGCTGACGTTGACCCGCGCGGAGCGCCACGCCGGCGCGAGACCGAAGACCAGGCCAGTGAGCAGCGAGACCCCGATGGTGAAAAAGAGGACGCGCAGATCCGGCCGTGCATCCAGCGCCACCGAACCGGGGCGGTCTCCAACCAAAGCAACGAGCAACTGCACGCCGTACACCGCCAGCAGGCTGCCGAGCAACCCGCCAGCCACAGAGAGCATCAGGCTTTCGGTGAGAAACTGCCGGATGATGCGCGCCCGGCCCGCGCCCAGCGCCAGGCGCACGCCCATTTCCTTTTGCCGCGCGGTGGCGCGCGCCAGCAGCAGGTTCGCGACATTGGCGCAGGCTATAACCAGCACCAGCGCGACCACGGCCATCAGCACATATAGCGGGTCGGCCATATTGCCGCGCAGGCTGGAGACGCCGGCGCCGGCATCGTGGAGCACCAGGTTCTGCTTCAGGATATCCGGCTGACTCTGGCTGAGTTTCGAGAATTCCTCGGCTACCACCTGCTTGAAGACGACATCCACGTTGGCCTGCGCCTGCTTGCGGGACACGCCGGGTTTCAAGCGGCCGATCACGTGCAGCCACATGACCTTCTCCGCGATGTGCGCGGGATCGTCTTCCAGCCATGTGCGGCCGGGCATGACCTGCGGCTGCATGTCGAGCGGAATCCACAGATCGGGCGCTTCGCCTACGTTTTCGCCAAGAAAATGGGGCTGCGCCACGCCGATGATGGTCAAGTCGGCTTTGGCGATGCGGACATGCGAATCGAGCACGGAGGGCGAGCCCCCGAAGCGGCGCTGCCAGAATTCATAGCTGATGACGGCGTAGGGAGCACTGCCGGGGCCGCGCTCGTCCGCAGCCGTGAACGCGCGTCCGATGGCGGTTGTGGCGCCCAGCACGGTGAAATAGCCGCCGCTGACGAGCCGGGTGCGCAGTTCTTCGCCCGCTTTGCCGTCGATGCTGGCGTTGTTCCGGCCCATTTGGCTCTGCGTGGCGAGCATGCCGGAAAAAGACTGCGTGCGGTCGCGCAAGGCTTCAAATTCGCGAGTCGAGAGGATATCGCGCTCGCCCGTGGAGGTGCCGATGCTCACGCCCGAGGAGGTGGGATCGGTGAGGGCGACCAGTTGTTGCGGGTCTTTCACGGGCAGCAGCTTGAGCAGCACGGTGTCGATCAAGCTGAAGATGGCGGTATTGGCCCCGATCCCGAGCGCCAGCGAGAGCACCGCAACCGTGGTAAAACCGGGACTTTTGGCCAGCAGGCGAGCGCCGTAGACGAAGTCCTGGCGTAATTCCGCGATTCCGGGCATATGCCTTGGACGAACGCTGGGCGCGTCCGGTTAGCAGCCGGTGTTTAGGAGCGGGTTCCGGAGACCCGCGCAGGCCTGGAGGCCCGCCCCACTGTGATAATATGCCGTTATGCGACATGACGCGTTGCGATCTATTAGCGAGCCCGTTCTGATGATCCTCACCAGCCTGGCCGACACGCCCCGCCACGGATACGCCCTGATGAAGGATATCGAGGCGCTCAGCGGCGGCCGGGTGCGGCTGAGCACCGGCACGCTGTATGGCGCGTTGCGCAGGCTGCTGGAGGATGGCTGGATCGAGCGCTTCGAACAGGAAGACACATCGCGCGAGAAGCAAGCTTACCGGCTGACGGCGGCAGGGCACACCCAACTGCAATTGGAAATGGGCCGGATGAAACAATTAACGCGAGTGGTCGGCGCACGGCTGCGCGCCGCGCACTGAAGGAGCCATGCAGTGAAACGGGCTTACCGGATGTTACTCAAGCTGTACCCATACGATTTCAGAGCCGCGTTTGCCGTGGAGATGTCGGAGGCTTTCGCCAGAGTGAGCACGGAGCGCCGCGGCGCGGAACTGGCCGGCCTGCTGGCCGGCGCCGCCGCCGAGTGGTTTGCCAAAACCACCAGCGACCCCGCGGTCCGGGCACACACGCTGCCGGATTTACGGATGATGCGGCCGGCCGGGATGCCGCGAGAATTGTGGTTCGGGCGGACGGGATGCTCGTAGGACACATCGCGGTAGGACTGGCCGCCAAGCGCATCACGCCGCGCGTGTCGCTGGGGACCACGGTGCTGGCAGCGCTGCTGCCCGATCTGCTGTGGTGCATCTTCCTGCTGGCGGGCATCGAGCGCGTCGAGCTCAAGCCGGGCCGCGGCGCCGTGAACTATTTCGGCGCTTCGGACATCGCCTTCAGCCACAGCCTGTTGATGGACGCAGCATGGGGCGCACTGTTTGCCACAGCTTACTTCTTCGCGCGGCACTACGCGCGGGGGGCGTGGATGCTTTTCGCCGCCGTAATGAGTCACTGGCTGCTGGATTTCGTGGCCCATAACGCGGATATGGCGCTGGCGCCGGGAGTCCATCGGTGGTTCGGATTGGGACTCTGGAATTCCGTCGCAGCTACCGTCGTCGTGGAAGGCGGGATGTGGCTGTTCGCGATCGTTCTTTACGTACGCGCCACACGCGCGAAGAGCCGGAGGGGCGTGTACGCGTTTTGGATCGGCATCGTTATCCTGACGTTGGCGTGGCACAGCAACATCGCCGGACCGCCCCCGCCCAGCGTCCGCGCGATGGCGGTCACCAGCCTGATCTTTTTCTCGTTGGTGGTAGCGTGGGCTTATTGGATGAACCGGCTTCGCGCGCCCTGCTACAATTCGGTGTGACCCGCACCTTGGCTTTCCTGCTCGCCGCGTCGTCATGCGTCGGGGCATGCGTCGCGGCAGATCTGAAGCCCGAGGCTGTTCAGGCTTACGATCGCTACACTCACGATACGGAAGCGCGCCTGGCCGCCGCCAAGCCGTTTTTGTGGGCGGACGCCTCGCCGCAGCGCCTGCGCCTGGTGAAGCAGGGGCAGGCCGTCGTGGAACCCGCGAAAGGCGATGGCGACACCTTCGTGCCCGGGGCATCGATTCACGACTGGATCGGCGCGATCTTCATCCCGGGCGCCACGCTGGAAAAGACGCTGGCGGTGCTTCAGGATTACGATCGTCACAAGAACATATACAAGGAAGTGCCGGAGTCGAAACTCATCGCGCACAACGGCAACGACTTCAAATACTACCGGCTGCGGGTTTTGAAGAGCGGCCCCGTCAATGGAGTGTTCCGCACCGAATTTGACGCGCACTACCAGCAAGTGGATGCCACGCGCTGGGTTTGCCAGACGCGCACGACGCGGGTCACGGAAATCGAAGACTATGGCAAGCCCAAGCAGCACGAACTGCAGCCCGGGCATGGCAGTGGCTATCTGTGGCGGCTGAACGGCTATTGGCGCCTTGAACAGCGCGACGGCGGCGTCTACCTGGAGTGCGAAACCACTTCCCTCACGCGCGGCCTGCCGCCCATCATCGGCATGTTCTTCGTCTCGTCCACCCACACGATCGAACGCGAAGGCTTGACGGCCATCCTGCAGGCCACGCGGGACGCAGCCAAGAAGTGACCCGCCTGGCGCTGATCGGCTACGGCAATGTGGCGCGCGCGCTAGCGCGGCTGCTGCGGCGGCAGCACGCGATGTTTCCATTCCGCATCACCGGCATTCACACCGCACGTCACGGCACTATAGTAGCGGCGCGCGGCGTGCCGCTCGATCCGGTTTTCGGCCCTGCGGCGGCGTCCATCGATGATTTTCTGGACGCCGCGCAGCCGGACATCGCAGTGGAACTGACCACGCTGAATCCGGCCACAGGCGAACCGGCCATCTCGCACATCAGGGCCGCATTTGCGCGGCGCATGCACGTGGTGACGGCGAACAAAGGTCCCATCGCGCACGCCTACGCGGATCTGCGCGATGTGGCCGCCCGCCAGGGCGTCGAGTTCCGCTTCGAGTCCACCGTGATGGATGGCGCGCCGGTCTTCAACCTGGTGCGCCACAACCTGCCGGGCGTCACGGTGTTGGGTTTCACGGGCGCGCTCAATTCCACCTCGAAAATAGTAATCGAAACCATGGAGCAGGGCGGTTCGTTCGAGGACGGCCTGGCGCTGGCGCGCAGCCTGGGTGTGACAGAAGCGGATGCGAGTTTCGACGTGGAGGGCTGGGACTCGGCCGCCAAGACGGCCGCGCTGGCCAACGTGCTGATGGATGCGCGCACTACGCCGCAGGCCGTTTCGACGCGCGGCATCGCGCGGCTGACGCCCGAACGTATGGCGGAACTGACGCGCGCGGGCAAGACCGTGCGTTTGATCAGCCGTGCCCGCCGCGGCGCGGGAGGCATCACTCTGCGTGTGCGCGCCGAGGTGCTGGACAAGGCCGACGTGCTGGCGTGCGTGGGGGGTACGTCGAATGTGCTGCTGTTGCACACGGATTTGATGGGGACCATCGGGATGGTCTCGATTTCACCGGGCGTGGAGCAGACGGCTTATGGCGTGTTTGGGGATTTGGTGGATGTGGTGCGATGTCTGCCGAAGAACATGCTGCGGGCCCTGGACCCATGAGCGCGATTAAGATACACTATCACTGCATTGCCGTCCGTGGACACGAAGAGTGCGTTTCCGCGCATGGGTTCAAGTGCCGCCTGAGAATCCCGCTGGTCCCGCGAACAAGATTAAAGAATACTACAGCCAAACGATGCTGAAATTCTGGGATGCCACGCCGGACAAGATTCGCCAACGACCCGGGTTCATGGCATTCCAAGAATCAGTTAATGACCTTCCGGTGGAGCAACAAAAGGTGAACCATTCATTGCGCCCGCTTAGTTCGAGAGGTCCCACGGGCGGAGAGAGAGCTAAGCTCCTCAGATCATCGCGCCCACACCAGATAAAAGCGCGTTCAGACCTAGCCGCGAGTCCGTAAGGGTTCCGGCGCCGCGGGCGCCCCGCGCAGGAGTCCCGCCGTGCTTAGATCTTCGTCGACATCCGGCCAGTGAATGCCATAGCCAGCGCCGCCGACTTTCCAATTTCGACGCTGTTCAGGGGTGGCGTCGAGGAGCCTTGGGTACCAGACTAAGGGTACAACAATAGTGCGGCCGTCGATGAGGTCGACCGCCATGGTGTCCTCCATGAAGTGAACGTCTTTCACCCGTTCTCCCGGCTTAATTTCCGAATCGTGCATTCCATTTCTCCAGCAGGATGGCCTCATTCTCCTTGAGCACCCGTTGTATGCGACGGAGTTCCACGAGACTAAACCCCAGGTTCAGAGCTAATCCGATGGGCCCCAACCAAAACTTGGCCGACTGATCGTCGCGATCCACGTGGACATGCGGTGGCTCGTTCGGTTCATGGCTGTAGAAATACAGGCGGTAGGGACCTGACCGCAAAACCGTCGTTACGCACCCAGTATCTCATTCCCAGAGCCGAGGGGGCGCTCGGCTCATTAAGCTGGGCGGCCGGCTTATTGAAGGCGGCGCCACTTGCAATGTTTATCAGACCACTACCCGCAGTCCGAGGTGCTTGGCAAACGGATCGAAATCCCTGTCGTCGGCCAGTAAGTCATACCCGCTCTCGATGCATCTGGTACCAATCACTGTTTCGATGGTCTTGCGAACGGTCACGCCCAGCTTTCGCAGCGCCCGGAAATTATTCGCAGCTTGAATCGCGATTTCCTGCCCGCCCAACTCCACGACATCCAACGAGGTCAGCATTTTCCTGGCTGCGTTGAAGTCCCGTTCGGAGGCGAAGCCCTGCAGGGCCTCCGTCAGGATCAGGTCGCCGATGGCCAAAGGTGCGTGGCCAAGCAGACCATCGAGTTTCTCGGTCTTCGCCGTGACCGTTCCGTTGAAGTAGTCGATCCACACATTGGAATCGACCAGAATCAACTGTCGCTCATCATCGCGCTGAGGTCGCCCCGCCAGTCCATTTTGCCGCGGAGCCGGCGGGTCTCTGCCTCCGGAGGCGTAGCAGGGTCCACAGAGCTTCCAGACCAGAATCGCCGCCGGCATTCCGGGCACTTTTGGTTACGGCGCAACAAAGTCCGCGCCCGGCACGTGCACGATTTTCATAACGAGCGGCCGGGACGCGGGCCCGAAACGGCGGAACCTGACCTCCGTGGCAAGGCAAGTTCTCACGATTCACCGTTTCCCAGCAAGGTTGGTATCATCGCGACCGTTGGCATCACAATTGCACGTACGTCTTCCGAGGTGCGGAAATGCCGTTGCTCTACATCGTCCTGGCGCTGATCGCTGTGGCAGCCATTGCGTGGCTCATCAACCGTAACATAACCGTTCCAGGAAACGCCCGGACCATCCTGAATATCGTCCTGGCGCTTATCGTTGTGGGAATCGGTTTGTGGCTCATCAATACTTATGTCCCCATGGCAGGAGCAATCAAGGCCATTCTGAATATCGTTGTGGTGGTCGCAGTTTGCGTCGGAATCCTCCAGGCAGTCGGTCTGTGGGGCCGGGTAGTCGGACTATGGAATAACCTCACCAAACGTGCACTCCATGAGCCATCTCCCCTCGCATCGCGCGAGCCGACGCCAGATACACCGCATTCAACAAAAACTTGAATGTGCCGAACGGCTGCCCCCGGAACTGCGGGCGGAACGCAAAAAGCACCACGTGTCCGCCGCCGTAACGCGCGTCGACCAGCGCGGCCTTGCCAAGCACAGCCTTCTCCCCGCTGACATAGCCGCTGGCCAGGAGGTCGTTGGCGGCGAAGCGCGCGGCCACCTGCACCTCGCGTTCGCCGCGATTG